>Ga0222422_100034_pt1 | contig 283421 bp, 240 predicted proteins | sample 3A1ome_FD_182469 | JGI IMG/M metagenome (GOLD analysis project Ga0222422, IMG submission 182469) | Enriched microbial communities from leaf-cutter ant dump, University of Wisconsin, Madison, United States - 3A110A (version 2) | ecosystem: Environmental > Terrestrial > Nest > Insects nest > Nest...
CTCTTGCGAAGCGCGCTCTCGGTGGAGACTTGCACCCGTGCGTTCCAGCGTATGTCGCCGTCAATCGCGGTGCGGTTAGCAGACAGTTTGCCGCCAACTTGGCCGCCGGCGGTCGCAAAATCGACGCCGGCGTCGGCGTTCCACATCGAGAAATGCTTTTTAAGGACGAGGTTGACGACGCGCTTGCCGGCGGGCTCGCCATATTGTGCCGCCGCTTCGGGCTTTAGCACGGCGAGCCGATCAAGTGCTTCGGCGGGATAGGACAGGATTGAACGATCGAAGCCCGCGGGCTTACCGTTGATCAGGAGAACGGGCTCCTCGCCGCTGCCGTCGATGAAGGGCGCAAGACTTTTCAGCAGATCCTGAATGCTGTCGGCGCCCCGCGCCGCGATCTCGTCCTCGCTGAATTCTGTCTCAGCAGCAACTTTGGCCTCGCCGCGCCGGGTTGCAGTTACAACGATCTCATCGGGATCAACTACAACCGACGTCCCAGACGCGACCGTCAGTCCAATCTCTCCGGCCAAATCCAATCCCGCACGCTCTCGCGCAGCGGCGCGGTCGGCGCCGAAGACACACAGCAAGCCCCCCGCCGCCCAGACCGTAAGGAAAGAAAGCCATCGTCTGTTGCGGGCAACGGCTGCCGCTCGCACTCTGCGAGCGCATCCTCGTTGAACAAAATCGCAACCGAGAAGAAAAGCACAATCGTGCAACATCATGCCCGGTCCAAAAGACAGACGTACCAGCAAACGCCCGTCAAGTTGGTGCCGCCATCCAGCCTTTATGACGGTTCTGGCAAGGAGCCGTTTAAGTAATGTCAAGTTGGGTAACGGGCGAAGTCTGCGTGACAATTCCCTTGATCTTGCAGTTATTATTCGTACCAGGCGGACTCGCATCAGGGGTGTCTGACAAGCTATCCTGGAACTCAATGGTGCGCGGATTCGGCGGTCCGTTGCCACCCCAAAGGGCGTAAATTGTTCCATAACAGAAATCGGGCGGGGACGGGACGTTAGTTGTCACGTCAGCCATCTCCAACACCACGACCGGGGAACCAAGCCCATCGGTCGCAAAAGGAGAACCCGTAAAGGTGACACTCGTGCATGGAGGAGTTCCGGAGAGGCTAGCCGACGAGGTAGCGACTCCGCCCGACACTGTGATTGTCAAAGTCATATTGCAGAGGGTCCACACGGGAAGGTTTTTCTTAACTTCTACCGGACCGGTGAACACGTAAGTTCCATCTGGCGAAAACGTCGCCGCTTGAACAACGACCGGGCTAGCAAGTGCGAGCGAGGCCGAACAAAGGGCAACAATATTCCTCATATTATCTCTCCCGTTTTCTGTTTATTCCTTAGCACCTTGCAAAGAACAACTGACGGAATCTGCGGGCGCCGTGGACGGGCGCCCGCAGTTGGGGCCGCTCAAAGCGACTCCGAGAGAACGATCACGGAGTGATGGTGAGGTTCGTGGGGCCGGAGGTCTGATAGACGGTTCCCTTGATTTTGCAGTTGGGTCCTCCGGAGACGCCAGGAGTGTCGGAAAGCGGATCTTGGAACTCGATTTCCCGCGGAGTAGGGTTGCTGGAGTTCCAGAGGGCATAGATATCGCCTGAACACGCATCAGCGGGAAGGTTGATGTTCGGCGGGATCACGATCGCCGGAATATTCGTGGTGACGTCATACATCACCAATACGGAAACCGGATTGCCGAATCCGTCCATTGCGAAATCGGGGGTCGAAAATGTTATCCCCGAGCAGGGGAAGGCGCCGGAGAGTGAAGCGTCAGCGGCCGCGGCGCCGCTTCCATCCACTTTGATTGTCAGTGTCAGGTCACATGTCGTCCAAGACGGCAGATTCTTTTTGACCTCGACAGACCCTTCGAAAACATAGGTCCCCGCCGTGCCGAAGTTTGCGGCTTGGGCGACACTTGGCATAGCCATCGCAAGTGCGGTAGCGCAAAGAATCGAAATATTCTTCATTTTCACTCTCCTTAAAAAGTTTATTTTACTTTTACACCGAACGAATCGGTGTATTCATATGGTATCTATATATTAGATCGAGTCAATTATAATGTTCGCAAATACATTTCTATTTCAATTTACTAATAAATTATGAGCACAAGAATATTATTATTGCCCTTCTTAAAGCAATTAACATTAATAAGAAATATAATATTACTTTAATATAACTAAGTGATATTACACCTTACTTACGACAATCTGGTACTTTTCTCGGCGTTCTGTACCAATTGCGAAAAGACCACTCCTCATCAAAACTGCTTCGCTACGCTGAAGCCGATAATACGTGGATCGAGCGTGAAGACGTTTGTGCTGAGCAGCGAATCATCGCTGTTGGTGAAGAAATCCGTGATCGGAGTGTCGTTGAATAGATTCTTGACATAGAGCTGGAACGAGAGATTCGATTCCGGCCTAGCCAACGTGATCATTAGATTGACGTTGTCCCATGCCTTCAGTCGGTCGTATTCGGTGTTGTATACCCGCGCGAAACTCTTGGATTGACGGTAATAGTCGCCACGGAACGTTAAATCCCAATCGCCAAGGAAGAAGGAATATTGTGCTCCCACGTTGACAGTGAATCGCGGAGAATTGGGCAATTCATTACCTGAGAGATCAGCGTCGAAGCCTGCTCCGCCGTTAGGCGCACCGCTGATCAGACCCCGCCAGGCGTCGGGATTTGCCGGATCATAAGGAGCAATGACGCCAACCTTACTCGGATCGTACGGGGCGGACGGGTCATACGTAAATCCATACTGCTGCGCGTAGAAGCCGCCCGGTTTGCTCGGATCAAAGTTGCCAAACCCACTGGATTGACCACACAGTCCGTAGAGCGCTGCACCGGCAGTCGCGCTATCCGTCTTGGATTGTTCTAGAATTTTCTCGACATAGGCGCGTGGCGCAATGCAATTTGAAGGAACCTGCAAGAACGGACGAAGCAAAACCCAGTCGGGATTGCCCTGTGTTCGATTCATCACGTCGATGGATCGGGCACCCTTCTTAATCCGCGTCTGAAGGTATCCGACGTTAGAATCGACCCGAAACGCACGCGACGGACGCCAAGCGGCTTCCAGTTCCAGGCCCCAACTCGTAGCGTCGAAATTTTCATTGAGGGCTATTCGGTCAACAATTTGTGAGACTTGATAGCCGGTATAATCATAGAAGAATCCGGTAGCATTGAGAGTCAGACGCCCCCCGTTGAAACTGTTCTTAGTCCCGATTTCGAACGCATTGACATATTCGGGCTTGAAGATCGGCGACGTATTAGCGAACTGGACATTGCCTCTGCTGATTCCGGGACGCGCAGGATTGGCGCCGCCGCCCTTGTAACCGTGCGACGCCGATGCGTAAATCAACGTATCATCGGCGAATGCCACATCCGGTTTCCAGTCGATCACCAGTCGTCCAGTCGGACGGGACCAGTTTTGGTCGATCGGATCATTGGCATGATAACCGCCGCTGATACTGCCACCGCTAGTTCCATTCGTACCGCCGCCAAGCATGAGTTGACTCGGGTAAAGGACAGCACGCTTTTCATCGCGAGTGAAACGTAGCCCAGCCGTTAGCTTCAGCCGGTCTGTGACTTTCAAATAAGCTTCGCTAAAGATCGCCCACGATTTCGTCTGAACATCATTCCGACTGCGGAAATAATTATGTCCATTCTCATCAAGCGACGCGATCGGATTGGGATCGACATATACACAATCCCGATCGGTCGCATCGACAGGGCAATCAGCGTAAACAAACTCAGCGCCCCGTTCGCTGCCCACCGAGCGATTATATCGATTGTGGGCAATAAACGTATATAAGTTGTTGAAGACAAAATAGTCGTCCTGCGATCTGAAATTCAGATAATTGGCACCTACGCTGAAATTGAGCGGCCCATCAAAATCCGATTGCAGTCGAAATTCCTGCGACCACTGCCGATTACGCGACCGGCTGAGATCCATAGCCAACATGCGGTCCGAACAGCCGAGTTGTTCGTCGCAAAACACACCACCGGGCGCAGCGTGAGATTGGTCGATCGGATTAGGATCAGGCTGGCCGGGAATGACACGAGGAGGCAGAGGAGGTGGAAGCGGAATAATGATGTCCGGTGTGCCGGGCGGTCCGTCCATCAATCCCGATGTATCAACAAATATCGGTGCGGACGGGAAGCGGTTATAGTCCTGCGTTGAATAATAGCGGTCGCGCGCATAAGCCGTTTGCGATACAAATTTAAGCCCATCGCTCACATCGAATTCCATGTTGAGCTGAAAAACATCGTTTTTTGCTCGAAAAACTGGATCGATACTGGTTGAAATTTCACGCAAATTGCGCGATTGCTGAACATCGGCGAACGGGTCGCCTCTAACCAGTCCTCGCAAAAGTGTGCGGTCTCGGTAGCCCATTTTTACATAGTCAGTGGAACCCGCAACAACGGCAGCATAGCCGCTGGCATTAGGGGCGCCATAGGAGCGATCGTCATAAAGCGAAACAGGAAGGCAGCCTTGACTGAGCCGCGAGCGAAGGTCGAGCTCCGTTCGCGTCGCCGTTTCATTTTGCGTCCCATCAGGAACTCGGGTTCCACCTACCATCTCCGGTCCTGGATCGCGCGCGCACAATTGCTTTCCGGTTCGCGACCGATTGTCGTCTTCCTTGAAATGCTGCCAGATCGCGTTGACACGGAAACGATCGCTCGGCTCCCACGCAACTGAGGTCCGCGTCGACCACAGCTCGCGTCCATTCACACGCTTTTGCGTGAATGTGTTGTAATCGAAGCCATCGCGACTGGTCAGTGCTCCAGCGGCGCGCACCGCCAGCGTATCGGTCAGCGGCAGGTTGATCATGCCGGATGCCCGCATCGACTTATAGTTTCCAACCTCGACTTTTGCGTCGAGACCGAAATCCTGCTCAGGAAGCGCCGGGATCAGATTGACCACGCCGCCGGTGGCGTTGCGCCCGTATAGCGTGCCCTGCGGGCCGCGGAGCACTTCAACCCGCTGCATGTCGAAGAATTCTGACTCGAACAGGCGATTGCGGATAAGCGGCGTATTGTTGAAGCTCACCGCTACCGCAGGATCGGTCGAAGCGGACACCGCCTTGGTCCCGATCCCGCGAATTGCGATATTGTATGTGCTGAAATTTCCCTTGGAAAAGTTCATGTTCGGGACGACCCGTAGCAACTCCGATCCGCCCTCCACCTTGCGGTCGTCTAACGCCTCGGCCGACATCGCGGTCATCGCGATCGGCACGTCGGTAATCCTCTCTTCCTTTTTTTGCGCGGTAACGATGATTTCGCTGTCAACGGCCGCCGGCTCAGCAACAGATGCGCGGGGCTGGGCGGCGTTTCCCACCGGCGTCACAACGAAGATATTGCCGTCGCGGCGATAGGTCAGGCCGGTGCCCCGTAACAACATGCGCAGCGCCGTGTCGGGATCGACGCGATTCTTGACTCCCTGCGTCACCTTGCCGCGCACGATCGCGGTGTCCGCCATCACGGTCATGCCGTTCTGCAGCCCGAAATCCTTCAGGGCACGGCCGAGCGGTTGCGCTGGAATATTGTAATTGACCAGGCTGTCGCGCGCGGTGGCAGGCGTCGCGGTCAGGACCAGACCGCCAATAGCGACGCTCCCCAAAAGAATGTGCTGCAATGCAGACGCACGAAGACGCATGTGTTTACTCTCCCCTGTTATAGTTATCGGGGCTCGACTCTACACATGATCCACCCCGCCACTAACATAGACGTCAATTGCGCTCGGGAGGGGGGTCGGGTTTCGAAATATTTTTTTGGGGTGCGGTTTCGGCGGGGGTGGGGAACTGCCACCCGCTCACCTTCGCGCACGGCCGGAGGAAGAGCGGGCCCCCGGGTCGAGCCCGGGGTGACGATTGAAATAAGCCCCGGGGTGACGATTGAAATAGGGCCGACCCACCTTCGTCATCCCGGACTTGATCCGGGATCCATTGGATCGAGCCCTGCGTGAATGGATCCCGGATCAAGTCCGGGATGACGATTAAAATAAGTCCGGGATGACGATTAACGAGAGGGGGCGACAGGGGACGGATGCGGGGGGCGGGAAAGAAAATTTCGCGCCCCGACCCCCCTGTTTGCCGTCGCGCGCGTCTACTCCGGTAAGCGCACGCAAGGCGCGACACGATCGTGGACGTTACGGATGACGGGTGAGACGGGCGATGGCTGGCATCTCCTGCCCTTTCGGGGCATGGGTTGATGATGGCTGCGCGGCGCGAAGACCCCGATATCGGCGCATGGATGACGACCTATGGCCCGGGCCTTCGGCGGTATTTCAGGCGCCGCGTTTCCGAAGCGGATGTGGACGATCTGGTGCAGGACGTTTTCCTGCGGCTGCAATCGGCGCGGCTGAACGCGGCGATCGACAATGTCGAAGGCTATCTGTTCGCCACCGCGCATAATGTGCTGGTCAGCCGCTACCGCGAACAGGCGGCGCGCGTCACCCTGCTGCATGAAGAATGGAGCGACAGCCTGGGAGGCAGCGACCCGCTGTCCCCCGAGCGCATCGCCATCGGACAAGAGGAATATCGACGCGTGGTCACAGCGATCTGCAATCTGCCGCCGCGGACGCGCGAAGCCTTCGAACTGCACCGGTTCGATAATCTGACCTATCCGGCGATCGCGGAACGCATGGGCATCAGCCGCGAGTCCGTGAAGGACCTGATGCACCGCGCGCTCGTCCGCATCGCCGAAGAGATGGAGGCCGGCCAATGAACGGCGACCGATCCACCGGGCGCGCCGCGCTTCGATCCGAAGCCGCGCACTGGTACAACCAGCACCTTTCCGGCGACATGACGGCGGAGGAGGAATATCGCTTTCAGGACTGGATCGGCCAGTCCACCGCGCACCGCGACGCCTATCGGTCGATCGACCGCGCATGGACCATCGCCGGCACCGCAGCGGCGGACTCCGCCCTGTCGGGCGCGGCCTCCCCATATGGCGAGCCGGACGGCGAGGACGCGCCGGCGCCGGGCTGGCGGGGATGGGGAAAGAGGCTGGGCCGGCGGCGGGGGCTTGCGCTCGCCGCTTCCGTCCTGCTGACGGTCGGGATCGGCTGGACCACCCTGCCCGGCCTGCTGTTCGCCGAGCGCGATCACGCCGCGCAGGCCTTCCAGACCGAGACGGGACAGCGGACCACGATCACCCTTCCCGACGGATCGGTCGTGACGCTCGATTCCGATACCGAGATGCGCTTCGCCGACGCCCCCGACCAGCGCCGCGTCGACCTGGTCCGCGGCCGCGCCTTTTTCCAGGTCGCCAGCAACCGCGCCCGGCCCTTCATCGTCAACGCCGACGGCAAGACGGTGCGCGCGGTCGGAACCGCCTTCGAGGTCAGCATGGACGGGGGCGAAGTGGCCATCGTCCTCGCCGAAGGAAAGGTCCGGGTCGAAGAGCCCGCGACCGGCCCCGGCAACGGCACCGACATGACCCCCGGCCGCCAGCTGGTCATCAGCCCGGACCGCCGCTGGACGCTGAGCAACGTCGATGTGAAAAAGGAGACGAGCTGGACCGAGGGACGGCTCGTCTTCATGCACGACCCGCTGTCGAAGGCGGTCGCGGAGGTCAATCGCTATTCGACGCGAAAGCTGACGTTCAAGGACGGCAGCATCCCCGACAAGCAGATCGTCGGCGTCTTCTCGGCCGGGGACATCGACGGCTTCGTGAAGGCGCTCGAGCTCTATGGCATAGCGAAGCGCGTTTCGACGACGAGCGACGAGATCATCCTGACGGAAGATTGATCGGCGGTTCGAGCCGGACGGGATGATGCGCCGGATCACCGGCGCACCGTTCCGGATTCAGCGCGCCCGACTCCAGACCTTGGTCCGGCAGAAGACCGCCGCCTTGCACCCCTTCACTTCCAGCTTTCCGTCGGCCCGCAGGGTGAGAAAGCCCTTCGCGGCGCCGTCGCCCGTCTCCGGATCATAAAGCGGGCCACCCTTCCATTCGCGCGGGCCGCCTTCGAAGCCGCGCAGGACGACCAGCCCCTTCAATCGCCGGTCGCGCAAGGCGCGGTCGGGGTTCTTCATGTCGCGCTGGTCGGGATTGGCACGCAGGGGAGCGGCATCGTCCACCTTGCCGCAGATAGCCGCGCCGCAGCGATACAGCTCGACGCGGCCCCCCTGGCTGCCGGTCGACCACAGACCGGTGATGGCGCCGCTCCCCTGCTGCGCGGCGGCCACGGTCCCTCCCCCCGTGGCCGCGATCAGGATCGTCATAAGGATCGTCTTTTTCATGCTGCCTCTTTTCCGCTCCGAGTCTGTCACGACGTCGTTTTCTTTCCTGAAAGAAAGACGAACAGTTCGACAGAATTGAGGCAAGCCGGCTTGAATCCGGCGCGCGGCGCCTTCCCGTACTCTCTCAGAAAAATCGGGCCGATGCTTGCCGGGAGCAAGCGCGGCATCGGCCCGAGGTTACCCAGTGGAGTGGGTGGAGAGGACTCTAGAATCTTTTGGCGATGCTGAACCCGATGATGCGCGGATCGAGGGTGAAGACGTTGGTCGTCAGGCCCGTATCGTCCGAGTTCAGGAAGGCGTCGGTGATTGGCGACTTGTTGAAGACATTCTTCACATAAGCTTCGAACGTCAGATCCTCGGGCCCATCGATACGAAGAGACAAGTTGAAGTTCGACCAACCTTTCAGCCGGTCATAGGGCGCCAGATTATACACGCGCGCCCAGCTCTTGGCCTGCCAATAGGCGTCGCCACGAATGGTCGCGCTCCAGTCCGGATCGAAGTCGATCGTATATTGAGCCCCAAGGTTGGCGGTCCAGCGCGGCGAATTGGGCAGTTCATTGCCGCCCAGGTCGGCCTTGAGACCCGCGCCGCCGTTCAGTTCGGGATAGTTGGCGGGATCATAGAGCGCGCCGCCATAGGCGGGATCGCGAATTTGCGAGCCGATATAGCCGCCGATCAAACCCCTGACACCGCCGCACAAGCCGTAGAATTGGGCGAAACCATCGTTGGTGCGAGCCCACTCCGCCGCGACATGCGTCGGGATGACGCAGTTCGACGGCAATTGCATCCACGGCCTGACCAGGGTGTAATCGGGATTGCCCTGCGTGCGGTTCATGATGTCGATCGAGGTCTCCCCCTTGCCGATCTTCGTGCGCAAATAGCCAAGGCTGGCATTGATCCGCAGATTGCGGGTCGGCGCGAACACAGCTTCCAGTTCCGCGCCCCAGACCTTGGCATCGAAATTCTCGTTCACCGCCGTCCGGTCGCGAATCTGCGAGACCTGATAATCCTTGTAGTCATAATAGAAGCCCGTGAGGTTCAGGGTAAGCGCCCCGTTCAGCAGCGTGTTCTTGGTGCCGATTTCAAAGGCATTGACGAATTCCGGATCGAAGGTCTTTCCATATTCCACCCCCGTCAGCGACAGCACGGGGAGCTGGTTGAAAAACTCGATGAAGGTCAGGTTAAGCGGATCGACGCCGTCGGCAACGGCGTTGGCAAGCCACTCTTCCTTGGTCGCGAAACCGGGGCTCGGCGGATTGGCGCCGCCGCCCTTGTAACCGCGCGAATAGAAGGCATAGAGCATCGTGTCATCGGTGAACCCCAGTTCGGGCTTCCAATCCAGACCGACGCGCCCCGTCCATTCGCCCCATTTCTGCTTGATCGGAGCGAGTTCCGGATATCCTGAGGAAACCGTCCCGCCACCGATCAACGAACGCGCCAGCAGGGTCTGCGACGGAACGGGCGTGAAGGTCTTGCGATCGTCGGTGTACCTAAAACCGGCCGTCAGCTTCAGATTGTCCTGAACATTCCAATAGGCTTCGCCGAAAAAGGCCGTGGACTTGAGTTTATAGGGATTCTTGGAACGGAAATAATTATGCCCATTGCCGTCGATGCTCTCGACCGGATTGGGATCGACATAGGGGCACATCGCCAGCGGATCATCCGCGGGAACTGGACCGCCGCCGGAGGGGGGCGCTGTTCCGCCCACCGAATTCGAGCTGGGGCATGTGCCGGGGACCCATGGATTGGGATAAGAAGGATAGAAACCGGCGCCCCAAGCTGTCGCCGTCAGCGCGTTGAACATCACATAATAGTCGGTCAGCGTCTTGAATCGCGTGTAGTTGACTCCGGCACTGAAATTGAACGGCCCGTCGAACGACGACTGGAGACGGAATTCCTGATTGAACTGCTTCGACTTGGCCTGGCTGATATCGAAACCAGCTATCGTGTTGGTACAGCCGATCTGCGGATCGCAGAAGATGCCGCCAGGTGCCAGTTTTTGATATGGACTAGGCGGTAAAGCGGGATCGCCTCCCTGGATAAGCGACGTCGTATCGGTGAAAACCGGCAGGCTCTTGAAGCGGTTATAGTCCTGGAATGAATAGGTCCGGTCTTCATTATAGGCGGTCTGGGACGTGAATGTCAGCGCGGGCGTGATGTCCACATCCAGATTAAATTGCAGGAGGTCGGCCTTTGCCCGGTAACGTGGATCGCGGATCGACTCGATCGTGCGCAGATCGGGAATCTGCCGGAGGCCGCCATAGGGATCAACGGCTTGGATGATCGATTGCTGCTCGCGCGTGATCGGATCGCTACCGATGCCCAGCCCAGCCTGCCTCAACATGACAGCACCCAAAATGAAGCTGTAGGAAAGCCCGTTGGGGGTGTCGAATGCACCATCGTCATAAAGGCTGCCGGGCTTGCATCCTTGTCCGAACACCGCACGGCGAAGTTCCGCGCTCCCGAAGTTATTCGCTCCATCGGCAAGGTCCACGCCACCGATATGCGTCGGTCCGTCGTCACGATGGCAAAGCTGCTTGCCGGTGCGCGAACGATTGTCATCCTCGTTGAAGCGCTCCCATATCAGATTGGCGCGGAACCACGGCGCCGGTTCGAATGCGACGGACGTGCGGAGCGACCAGAGATCGCGGCCGTTGATGCGGTTTTTCGTCGTCGCATTATAGTCGTAGCCGCTGCGCTGAGTCATCGAACCCGCGACGCGGACAGCCAGCACGTCGTCGACCAGCGGGACGTTGAGCATGGCGAGCAGGCGGCGGCTGTTGTAATTGCCGACCTCGCCCTTGATATTGCCCTCGAACCCGCCGAAGTCGGGTTTGGCCGGGATCAGATTGACGACACCTCCGGTCGCGTTGCGTCCGTAAAGCGTGCCTTGCGGTCCGCGCAGCACCTCGACGCGGTCCATGTCGAAGAATTCCTGCTCGAAGAAACGGTTGTGGATCAGGCCGCTGTTGTTGAAGGCAACGGCCACCCCAGGATCGCTGGTCGCAGACACCGCCTTGGTGCCGACGCCGCGGATCGACAGGTTGTAGCCGGTGAAGTTCGACTTGCTGAACGTCAGGTTCGGAACGGCCCGCATGATGTCGGGGCCGCCCTCGATCTTCTGTTCTTCCAGATTCTTCTGCGACAGCGCAGTAACTGCGATCGGCACATCCTGCACCGATTCCACGCGCTTCTGCGCGGTGACGACGATCTCGTTGCCGCGATAGTCATCGGCGGCGGCCTGCGCGCCGTTTCCCACCGGCTTCACCAGCCAGGCACCCGACGGGTCGCGCACCAGTTCCGTATCCGCACCGGCGAGCAGGCGGCGCAGCGCCTCTTCGGCGCCGAGGGTGCCTTTGACGCCGGCGGTGCGCCGCCCGCGCAGGTCGGCGGCGTTGAACATCACCTCGACATGCGCCTGCCGCGAAAAGGCGCGCAAGCCAGCGACCAGATCGCCGGCGGGAATGTTGAATTCGCTCTGTCGCGCGGCCGGCGCCTGGGCCTGGGCTTGCGCGGCCGAGACGGCCGAAAGCACGCTCGTCGAACCGAGCAGAACGGCGAACGCAATTTTCCTGAGCTGCATATTTCCTCCCCCATGTTGTACCGCTCTGAACGCGGCTGCTATTGAGGAATACGAAGCGGCTTTTCTTTTCCGGTACGCTGCACGCGCGGACGGTCAGATTTTTTTGAGAAGAAGTTCGCCCGGTCCATCCCGAACGCTCTGCACGTCGAAGCCCCGCCGCAACAAGCGGAGGAAGCCTTCGACGTTGGTCGCGCGGAACGATCCATCGACGATGACGCCGGTCGCCGACGGATCGACGACGAGCTGGACCTGGTTGTAGCGGTTGAACTCCGCCGCGACTTCACCCAGCGGGCGGCCCTCGAAGATCAGCAGACCGTCGCGCCAGCTCAGCGCCATGTCGATCGCCGCCGCGCTGAGCGGGCGGACGATCGGGGCGGCGCCGGTGGCGGTGGCGGCCTGCCCCGCCGAGGCGAAGATGGGTCGCGCGGAGGCGCTGCCGGTCGCGGGCGGATCGATGCGGACACGGCCTTCGGTGACGACGACGTCGATGTCGCCGCCGCGCAGCTTGACGGTGAAGGCGGTGCCGACGGCGGTGACGCGCCACGCCCCGGCATGGACGACGAAGGGGCGCGCCGGGTTCTTCGCGACCTTGAAGAAGGCTTCGCCCCGTTCGAGGTCGAGGCGGCGCACCGCCTTCGTATAGGCGATGTCGAGGCGCGAATTGGTATTCAGGTCGACGCGCGATCCGTCGGCCAGCGGGAAACGCTGAAAGCCGCCGACAGCGGTGGCGTAGGTCTCGGCGGCGGTGAGGTTCCGATAGATCGGGACGCTGGCCAGCGCGAGCGAGGCGGCGATGACGGCGGGCCAGAGCCAGCGGCGGCGCGGGTTATCCACCGCGCCGTCCCCCGCCTCCGTTCGTGCTGAGCTTGTCGAAGCACGAACGGAGCCAGAGGCTTCCGCCTCCCCGCTCCGCAGCGCCGACACGCGCAGGCGGCCCGCCTTGCGCCACACGGTTTCGAGGCGGATCACGGCGATGCGGTGCGCGGTTTCCTCCGCGACCCAATGGTCGAACGCGGCCTGATCGGCGTCGGACCAGCCGTCGCCTTCGCGGCGCACCAGCCATTCGGCGGCGGTCTGCTCGATATCAGCGGCGCTTTTCATCGCTGTCCGCCTTTCCATCGTCCGCGCCCTGCGCCGATCGGGACGCGGCATTCCAGAAGCGATCCGCCAGGATCCGCATCGCCTTCACCATCTGCTTCTCGACCGTCGCTTCCGACACGCCCATTTTCTCCGCCGTCTCGCGCTGCGACAGTTCGTCGATCCGGCGCAGCACGAACGTCTCGCGGCAACGCGCCGGAAGGTCGCCCAGCACCGCTTCGAGCCGCGCCAGTTCCTGACGGCCGCTTAGAATGCGGTCGGCCGATATGTCATCCGATAATACGTTCAGTGCGTCCAAATCCGCCATCAGGTCGATCGGGACGACGCGGCTTTTCCGCAGCCGGTCGATCAGCAGGTGGCGCGCGACGCTGAACAGGAAGAAGCGCGCAACCGGCGGGCGCTGCCTGCCCGCACCCTGATAGACGCGGACATAGACCTCCTGCCGCAGGTCGGCGATCTCCGACGCGTCGGGCCAGACGCGCCGCAGATAGGCGGTCAGCGCGCCCTCGAACGGCAGAATCTGTTCGGCAAACCATTGATCCAGATCGTCCATCGCGCGGCCGAATCCTCCCTCGCGCGAGGGTGTGCGGAAATGGGGCGATGTCAAGACGGTGTCGACGCGAAGCCTCGCGGCGGCAGGAAACCGAGGAAAAGCATCGTTTTTGGTGGTTTGGTAGCGGAGGACCGATGCAGCCTTGGCGGCCCCATGTCGGCGGTTCCAGTCCCGATGACCGGCCGTCGCACACCTTCCACGCCCTTTTCACCCGGTCATCATCATAAATTACCAAGCTGGTACGGAAAAGCCCCACCGTTCGCGCGGCAGGGCTTTCTGAAGCGCCGGGACGACGCTGACTAGCAACGGCATCTTTACGCCCTGCGCTCCATCATAGCAACTCGAATGGAGCTATCATTATGCCTGCGGCAAAATACACGCCCTATGGGATCGACGACCTCTCCGACTTCAAGGTATGGCGTTTGCAAAACCCAAACGCGCACAAGTTGCTCAAGGAAATCATCTTCCGGTGGCGCGGGTCCAATGCGAAAGTGAAAGGTAAGCCCGGCCGGTGGTCGGTGTATCCTATTCAGCAGTGGGCCGAATGGTCGGGCCTCTCATCAGATCAGGCCGAGCGAGCATTGCGGTGCCTCACCCTCGAAGGTCTCATTCTGCGCGAACGTCACAGATGGGCGGGGACCGAGGTTCGAGCCTTCATCCAGCCAACCAAGCTAGCGCTACAGTATTTGGGGAGACCCGGTGATGTGGATCGTCTGTCGGGGGGCGTGGACAAGGTAGGTGCGGGCAATGGTGCCGGAGCCAGTGCGGGAACAGGTGCGGGAACCGATTACACTTCCATACCCTTCTCCCCTATGAAATCTTCGAAGAAGAAGGAGACCGAATTGTCATTCGCTGAAGGGAAGGGAAAGGCTGCTGCGAAGGGTTCCCCTTCTCCGCAGACCCTCACCCCCCAAAGCCCCCCTCTCCAGCTAGGCGCGGACGCATTTCCGATCTTGAAGGGTAAGCACGAGAAGGCTGTTCGGCACCCCAGCGTGGAGTTCGACAACTGGGCGAACTTCTCGATGAAGTTAAAATCCGAGATATACGCCACCTACGAGAGCCACGTCGCGAACTGGTATAAGGGCAAAAAGGGCAAGGCACATGCACCCGTCAACGAGATGTCGGACGAGGAATGGGCGAAGATCGGAGCGGGGATCGCCGCCGGACTTGATGACGACGAGGAAGCACTCATCGCGTCCTATACAATACCCAAAAAAGCGGCTGGAGGCTGAGTTACGCCTACGTTGCCAACGGCGTGGCGTCTGCCGTCACGTCGTTGTGCAATTAATTGCAATCCATTTTTCGTTAGGGCCACGTCGGCATATTCGGTCACACCCTTGCCCGGCTGCGTCTTTCACATAGGCATCTGGTCCCAATCACCACAAAGGTTTTACAGATGGAAGGGATCAACAAAACAGCGGTGGAGGTGCCCCAGGATCTGATCGACCACAGCAAGTCACGCCTCCTCGACACGGCGCGCTTTTTACGAAAAGTCCGGGCCGAAAATCGCGACGATTTCAGATCGGTCGCCCGGAAATTGAAGATCGGCGTCCGCAAAGCATATCATCTGGCCCAGATCGACGAGGTGCTCGGTGACATGGATGTTTCCGCTGAACGGATACAGCGTCTCGGCTGGACCAAGTTGTCCCTTCTCGCGGCACACGGCCAATCCGATACGATCGACGAACTTCTCGACGTGGCCGAGAACTGCACCGCGCACGAACTGAAGATGCACATCCGCGACGGCAAGTTCGACCCCGAAGGGCGAACGGTCGTCCTGCACTTCAATAAGGAGCAGTATGGGCTGCTAGAGGAGGTGCTGCGCGCCAAGGGTGCGATACCGCATTCCAGGGGGCTGCTGGGCAAGGAGGCGGCGCTTATGAGGCTTGTCGCCGAGAACCCGGCCACGGCAGTTCCTGCACTGAAACCCGGTATGGGGACAGACTGATCGCTGCCCGTGCACTCAATCAGCAGGCGCTGGAGCCGTGAGGTCGTCCTCCTTGTATTCACCGGCGATCCAGACAAGGCTTTGCAGGTCGATATTGTCACGCGGCTCCAGGTCCGCCACCTCGCGCGCGGTCTGCGCCATGAGATCGCGGAGGCTGGCATATACGGCGGATTCGAGCGCGGGGCTGTATTCATGTGCGAACGGATGACCCACTCGCTCGGCAAACTGCTGCGTCACCATGGGCTTGAGGAACATATGTTCATCGGGTCGCCACAGGAACGGCAAATAGGTGACGACCGTCCACTTGGCGTTGTCGTGCCTGGCCAGTAGCCGATCCATGGTCTCCAGCGCCGGTTCGATCTCCCCGATCGTAAAGCGGGCGGCGGCCTGGATGAAGGGATCGGCATCCGGCCCGCACAGGAGCGGTTGCAGCCGGGTCTTCTCGAACGGGGACAGCAGGTTCGTGCCGCGATAAGCGGACAGGGCGGCTTCTCCTAGCCCGCTACCGATCAAAGCCTGCTCCAGTGGGGCAGCGGCGTCGAGCTTCGCCTTGGCCTTCAGCTTGTAATTTCGTTCGGCCTCCTCGAAGGCCGGAGACCGAAACCCGTGAGGGAAGAACTGCCGAAACCGGGCGCGCGCACCATCGAACCCGAAATAGGCATCGCTGGCCCGGCCCGCTGCGGCACGCAGTTCGGTCCAGAGCTTGGACGGATCGTCCCCGTCGATCCGCTTCAACTGCTTGCCGCCGGAGATCAGCAAGCCGACAAAGCCCTTGCCGGTGTCAACGAGCCGCAGTGTGTTTTTGCCGATAACGTCATTCCGAATGGTTTTCATGCGCGCTGTGCCCCCATCTGTAATGCTGTGACCCCCACCTTGTCGGCCAGAGCCGCGACCGGCACCGGCGAGGTCAATCTGGATATGCTGCTGAGGCCGATCTGCTTCACGTCAGGCAAAACGTGAGAGGGCACGACATAGAACTGCCACTGCGATGGATCGCGATGATCGGCATCGTCGCCGTAAATGCCGTGGTGGGCGAAGACATACAGGTGAGCAGGCCGCCCGGCCATGGCGATCCACTCCGTCCCGGCTTCCCAGTATCCGGTCCGCGCGGCGACATCGAAGATCGCCTTGCTAGGCTTGCCGGTGGACCATGATTGCATTGCCGCCGATTGCTTGACCTCCAGCCGGAGGCCGTCAGCCCGCTCGAAGTCCCATCCAGCGTAATCCGCGCTGCACCAGGTCCATTCCGGCTCCAGGGCAAGCGCGATGATCGCCTCGGCCACATGCCCCCGCAGGACGTTCGTGACCAGCGGCTTACCGAACGCAACCTGTGAAACCTTGGCGATCACGTCACCGATCCCGAACGCCGGTTCCCCGGCCTGCTGTGATGTTGTGCTAATCTTGCCCCTCCGTCGCCCCGATCCTTCCTGTGGGGCGACGGCCGAAGCCGGATGTTGGAAACCCGCTGAGACAACGAGCGCATGCGCCTTTACCGGCGAACCGGCTGGACATGCGCGCATGCCACCCGGCCTCCGAAAATCGGCGACCGAGGTGTCTCAAGAGGGGTTTCCACGCCCCGCCCTGCGGCTTTCACGCAGAGCGCGACGGTCATAGCGGAGCTCGCCGGGGATAGGAAGGCGCCGGGTGGGATAGGGCTGAAGTAAAGTATTTAAGTATTTGAAAATACTGTATTTATTGAGAATTTGGATATAAGATCATCGTAGTTCTGAAAGGATCAAGATGATTAATGTTCTAAGTTTGGGTCATTCAAATGCTGGCTGGGACGAGTTTCATTATGCACTCGACCAATTCGATATCGGTTGCGTAATCGACGTGCGATCATCGCCTCGCTCGCGCTGGCAGCACTTCAACAAGCCGCAACTGCGGGTCCGGTTGAACGGGGTTGGCATCGCCTACGTCCACCTGGGCGATGATCTGGGCGGGATGCCGGTGAACGGCCCAACCGATTACGGAGCGCGTCATAGAAACGCCGCCTTCGCCAAGGGGATAGAGACCGTTCTGGGGATCGCTGCCCGATGCACACCAGCCCTATTGTGTTCGGAGCGCGACCCGCTGCACTGCCACCGCTTCCTGCTGATCTCCCGTCACCTGCACAGCCTGCCCGATGTCCGGGTCGCACACATTCGCCACAACGGCACGCTGGAAAACCACGACGCTGCCGAGGAACGCCTGCTCGCCCTGCACAAGCTGTCCGGCGATCTGTTGTCGGATCGCAGTCAGCGACTAGCTGAAGCCTATGCCCGACAGGAGCGGAAGCTGGGCTGAAAGCGGCGCGGCTTAAACCCCTGTTTTTGGGCCAGAGGACTTTGAGCATCCTTCTGAAATCACATGAAGAATTGCGAAGCAAGAAAACATTTAATTGCCCAAACCAAGACCGCGAGAACGGCCACGTGTGGTGGGTGGCGGATTGCGGTCGGTTGAACCGATCCATCGCCTCCCGCATGGGCAAATTGGGCTGAAGTCGTGACTTTCAGACCCCCCTTTTTCTGCACAGCGATATTCCACCATCCTTCTGAAATCGCAGGGAGAATTGCGAAATGCAAAATACAAAAATTGTACAAGAAACGAGTGATCCGATTTGTGCAATTAATTGCAAATCAGGCGATCAGACGGGGCAGCAAATCCAGCTCATAGGGTCGCTCTCAGAGCCGATCCGTCACCTCCTATCCCATTCCCTATCCGCTAACAGCAAACGCGCTTACGCATCCGATCTGGCCCATTTCCGGGCATCAGGCGGGGACATCCCCTGTTCGCCCGAAACGGTCGCGGGCTACCTCGCCGAGATTGCCGACACGCATGCCGTCGCGACGATCCAGCGTAGGCTCGCGGCCATCGCCAAGGCGCATAGGGCATCTGGTCATGACGATCCTTGCCGGGCGGAACTCGTGAAGGCGGCGATGCGGGGGATACGGCGTATCAAGGGTGTAGCGCAGCGCGAGGCTCAAGCCCTGCAACGCGATGAATTGTTCTTTGTGCTGGAGCGGATGGGTGACCGTCCTATCGACATACGGGACAAGGCCCTGTTGCTCATCGGTTTTGCCGCTGCCTTCCGTCGCTCGGAACTGGTCGGGTTGGACTGCGATGATGTCGAGCATGTCCGGCAAGGGATCGTGTTGCATCTGCGCAGGTCGAAAACCGATCAGGACGGACAAGGTCGCAAGATCGCTGTCCCTCATGGCCGGACCAAATGGTGCCCAGTGCGTCATCTCGCCGACTGGCTCGCTTATGCTGAGATTGAGCGGGGACCGATCTTTCGCAGCATCGACCGGCACGGGCGCATCTCCTCGGATCGTCTTTCGGGCGAAGCTGTTTCGGTGATCTTGAAAAAGCGGGTGGCGGCGGCTGGATTCGATCCCGCGACATTCTCCGGCCACTCCCTCCGGGCTGGGTTCGCCACTAGTGCCGCCATGGCCGGAGCATCCACCATCAAGATCAGACAGCAAACCGGCCATGCGTCCGATGCCATGCTGGGTCGCTATGTCCGCGATGGTGACATGTTCAACGACAACGCAGCGGGGACGGTGTTATGAACGATTTCTCCCGCACGATGCGGTTGTTTCACATGTATGCGCCGCTTTCCCTTATTCCTCATGGCAGCTTTGTTGGACGATCCGGTTAGCCTGCTTTGGAATCCTAGGTTGATATAAGTTGCCACTCATCCTGTGGAGCCGAAACCCTTTCATACTCACTACTCGACCAGAGGAGCAGCTCGTGCGTGAGGACAAAACCATAGGAGATTTCGGAAATCAGCGAGCGCATCGACAGGGCCTCGTATCAGCCGACGAACATCGCTGCAGCCGCTTCTACGCGCTTGCGGACTCCCTCCGAGCCTGACGTCACCTTGAAGTCGTCCGGCAGCGAGGCCAGGGACTTGGCGACCTTGAGAAGCCAGAATTGCAGCGCAGTTCGCTCGCCTGCTGCGAGATCAGTTCGTCGCGCCGCCACGAACGGCTGCACGTGATCAAGCACCTTTACCGCGTAGGATCGGTGGCTCCCGTCGCCCAGCATCACGTCGATCCGCTCGATCCCGTCTAGAATCGCGTCGATATTGAAGATCGTCTGTCCAGACTTCTGTTCAATCGCGCGCAACATGGCGATGCGGAAGGCTTGGGTATCGATCTGAAAGGTCTGAAACCCATGAAGGTCCTCGGCCTTCCGGTACGCGGTCCCTATGTATTCGTCGGCCGTATCGAGGCGATTCGACTCGGCCATGGCGATCGCGTATTGGAGCCAGAAGAGTGGCTCCCCGTTAACGCGCTCATCGTAGCGTAGCCGCTCGTAGATGCCGACGATGATCGCATCCGGATCGCCCTTACCACGTAGCGTTCGCCGCAAGCTCGAATAGGCCATCATGTTGGACATGAGGATGCGGTAACGGCGCTCACTTCGCCGTTTGGCTGCGGCCAACGTCACCTCGGCGACCGCTTCGGCAATCTCGCTTGGGTCGATGAACGCGGCGATCACGAAGGACGAGAACACCGCCGAGCGAGCCTTGAAGACATCAGCCGATGTTTCGAAGATTTCGTGAGAGAGATCCTCGAGCGGCTTGAGCGCCGCGAAAGGATCCTCCCCGACCACGGATCGCACAAAGGCCGCCCCGACCGAACCCTGATGCGTGGCGATCAGCATTGTCATAGTCAGGATGCGCCGCGTGGCCCGCTTCTCGAAGAGCGGCGCCAATGCGGACTGCACACGGTCGCGGATCGCTTTGTTCTCGAACATGCCGAGCAGGAGGTCGCGGAGGTCACCGCGCCTATCTTCGGCGGGCTCGCGGAGCCCGGCCCGCTCGCACAAGCGGCCGAAGGCCAACACTTCGGGGCGCGTCAGCGCGTTCAGGCTCACCCGGTCGAACGGCTTTGGCAGAAGCTGGGTGAGCTCATGAAAGCGGACCTCGAACGTGCCCGTGCGGACCTCTATCACGAGCTTGGCGTTCGGAAGCGCCTCGCGAAGGCCGCGCAGATTATCCTGAGCGGCAGAATATTGGTCGACGAAGACAACCACGCGATCGATGCTGGCGAGCGCCGCCACCTCTCGTTGGAGATCGGGATGGCCGGGTCGCAGCAGAAGACATGTCCAGCCTCTCGAGGAGAGCTCAAACGCCAGCAGATGCAGGAAGATTGACTTGCCGTTGCCGAGACGGCCATCGACGATGAGCGCTGCCTTGGCCTCCACCGCATCGGCGGCCGTACGGACCGCTTCCGATCGAGCTATCGCATAATCCTCACCGGGTTGCGAACGGGCGAGACGGCCGGCATCGAAATCGCCGTATACCAGAAGGTCGAACACTTCGGCGGCGGTCGGCCGCGCGCCCGCCTTCCTATCGCGCGTCGGCGCGAGCGAACGGAAGGAGCGCAGGCTGTCGAGCGCGGGCGCGGCAGAGCGTGGCGCGCGCGCAAGCGCTTCGGCGAAACCGTCCGTTCCTATGAACATCGTGCGTCCGTACTGCGCCGTCCGTCGCTCAAACATCTTGTCGGGATCGGGACCTTGGATGAAAATCGTCCGTTCTGCCAACTGAGGATTGGCCATGAGGAGGCCGGCAATGTGGTAGTCCGCTAGGCTGTAACCGACGATGTAGAGTGCGCTCGCGAATGCCAGGTCGCGCTGGAACTGGTCATACCATGGTGAGCGCACGACATATTGGTTCACATACGATCCCTCGCCGAGAACGAGGCTCTCGTTCACATTTTCGGGCGTGATCAGCCGAATGCTACCATGGAGGTGCACAATTGCTCCGTGGGGCAACTTGTTCGGGACCGCTTCCGACACGTCGAACGCGTTTGGTGGCACCTTTCTGTTCAAGCGGTGCAGTTCGACAGCATCGTCGTAGTTAGTGGAATAGATGCGCCGCCACGGCTCGTTGAGCACCGCCGTCTGACCTAGGGTCAGATCCTTCAGCCGAAAAATTCTATAGAGCTCGTCTCGAAGCTTCCGCGGATCGCTGCCGGCGAACTCCTCACTCAGAACCTGAAGATCGTAATCGGTGTCCGTAGGCAGTTTGAGCTGTTCGACGAAGTGACGGCGTAGCCCCTTGCCGTTCGGCGGGTTGGTATGCGCGATGTTCACCGCACCCAAGCTGAAGCCCGACCCAAGAAAGAGGATCGAAGATTCGGGGTCAACTTCTCCAAGCCCGTGCCCATCTTTCACTACTATTCCCCTGTTTCATGAGATTCTGCGACAATTCGCTTGCTACCGCAACATCAAACCGTGATCCCGCTGACGTGTGGAGGACATCCATTCTGCTGAAAAATCAAACATAATGCGAGCTGCTCAGCCTGATAAGATGACACGCTTAGATCGCATAACTGTGGTAGAATTCGGTCACTATGGCGGCGGGTGACGACTGCCACGATTACTTTTCACGAAGTCTGTTTAGATCGTCCACGGTGGAGTTTTCAGATAGCCAATCACACGACGAAATAAGCAACCATCGACCAATTACTTCTGCGGTCACCCGGACTTGCGTCCAGTCGTGAGCGAAATCAGCACTTGCCCCGTGAATAAGCTTGCTACGCCCCTCATTGTAAATTTGTGCAATCACCTTCTTGGTTTTGCGGCCGCCCTTCATCAGTGGGTCGTCCGGCTTGGGGCCAAGGCGCGCGCTGATAAGCGAAAGGATACCAGGCATCTCTTTTCCGCCTGTCAACGCATCCATGCTGGCAGCGAACTTCGTGGTAGCAATCTGATCCAGCGATTCACGGCAGGCTTCGTGATACCAACATAGGCTTAGGAACAACGCGTTCATAACCTTCGGGCGCCTTGTCGATTGATTGGGCTGCACGTAGCCATAAAGCGCTTCCCCGATCTGCTCGAAGAGCCATCGATAAGAACGCAGATTCTCGAGCAGTTCGGGTTCCGAATAGCGACCGACAGGCAGTTCCGCGCGTTCGGAATTCGAGCCGACATTGCTATCCCTGCCAAATAACACCGTATGACGATGGCTGCGCCGCCGGTCATAAAGCAGGTTCATCCACCGCAAGCCGTCCGAGGGTTGATACCAAGTGAGTGAGATGGCGGTCATGGCGAGACGTGCTGCCAGTAGGCCTTTCTCCTGGATGTATTTGCCGGAGAGTCCGTCCGTAGCGACGCTGCACACCACTGGGCAGTTACCGACTGCGTCAACAATGGCTTTTTCTGCAGAGGAATCGAACGAGCGCTTGCGCTTCCGTGGTGACTTACCGCTCCAACGCGCATAAAGGCGGCGCGCCGTCGTCGGCGATAACTTGCCTGCTGCGAGCATGCGTAGCCGCCATGCTTCGCGGGTCTCAAATATCACCGGTCCAACTTGGAGCGGATAAGGCTCATCGCCTTCGATGAGGTGGCATCCCAATGTCAAATCGATAGGTCGGTTATGCCCGGCGATCTGTTCGGCGAGCAGTTCTTCGACGCGCTCGCTGACGACGGAGTGCAATTGCTCATCGCTGATATCGAGATCGACCTCGGCTAGCGCTAAGCCGAAGGACTGTGCTGTAAGTCTGTTCAATTCATCGATCTTGAATCGGGGCTTCAAGGCCGGGGAGTTGTTCCAGCATATCCGTGTGTAGGCGTAGACCGCATCCAACAGTGCTTCGGTCACCTGAATCGAGCGACCATCGCCCAACCACAAGGCGGGCGGAAAGCTGATCCTCTTCACCCGACCGGCTGCGGGCCGCTTCCATGTCGCGGTCTGCGCTTTTCGCAGCTCCGCCAAAATCTCGGAGATAAGTGCGGCCTTGTTAGCCATGCTCAAAAGCGCTCCTCATCCAAGGAAGAACGTCAGCGATCCGATCTTTGAACGGATAGTCGCGTTGCCGTCCCCGAGTCACAGCGTGAGCAACCGAAAGCATGAAGCCCTTCTTATCGCCGGAGGAGACTTCGCAACAGGCGTCAAGGAAGCTGTCGGCGGTACCATGCTGCAAGACGTACTCGACATCGTCGATCGGGCAGAACGCGATCTCGCGGCGATCGCCTTCGTCGATATTTCCCTCTGCATCTGCCATCGACATGGCGGTTGCGATCACCTGTTCCGCCTGCCTGCTCGCCATGGTAAGCCAGCTGTCGGCCGTCACGATCACACCCCGGCAGGACGGGGCGACCGTGATGTCGCCCGTGAGGCCGCGCCGGGCATGTGAAAAGAAGCGCCAGATCTGGAACATGCCTTTGGCGAGTTCGTCGAAGCCGACAGATGCGGTGGCGACGGGATCGTCAGCGTATCTGGCGTCGAAGCTCATCCTCTTCGCCTTGCACTCGATCGCCGCGACGATGCCATCAGTTCCAGAGACGAGGACATCGGGTGTGCGATGCCGCGCTTTCTTCGGCCCGTAGACTTGCTCGCCGATGACCTCGTAGGGGGACATCATGGCTTGGAGATATTCCAGCACGTAACCTTCGAACCGCGTGCCAATGTCGGTCCAGACAGCGGAGCCGCCCTGCACGACGTCGAGGTAAAGGCCTGATGTGTATCGATACATGATCAGTTCTGGGATCGGGGCGCGAAGGCGCTCGCCCTGCTCGCCAAAAGCGATTATCGGAAAGTCGCGCAGAATACTGGGACGATAGGCGGTGTGCCGATGACCTTTCCGCATTCGCGCCGCAAGAAGTCGTGCCTCGACATGGGGTATCGCGAGTTTGCGAAGAGTCGCCTCCCGGACCTCAGGCGAGATGCCGATCTCGCTCAGATTCCGCTGGCGGCGGACCCAGGCGTTACCCTCCAGAGCACCCGACATGCATGCGCCGGTCTTCACGAAGTCGGAGATGGAGATGCCGGCACTCGCCTCGAAATGCTCGCGCGCCGAACCGGTGCCATAGAGGAGCATAGAGCGGTAGAGGTGCGGCGCGTTCGTGACGCCGCGCTGCCATGGGAACTGGCGCTGTGCGATCCGCGCCATCTCGTAGAAGACGTCATGCTTTTCGAGGAAGATCCCGTCCTCGGCGTTCTCCAGCTTGATAAGGATGCCCTGCAGCGCACGCAGGGTCTGGAACATCTCGGCATTGAGGACGCGTGTCCGCCCGATGCCAAAGCCTTTGGCCTTCGGGATGGCGAGAAGCTCGTTGACCAGTGTCTCCACCGACCATAGCGGAATGTGGTATGGCGATCCTAGTTCCGCACCTATGGCCTCAGGCGGAAGATCCTTCATCAGCGCCAGAGCATTCTGACTTCCTGACTGGGCGGCAACCAGAGCGGAAACCAGCGAGATCATCGGTTCGTCGAAGCTGTGCGACAGGTATCGTTCCAGCTTCTTGCGATAGACGTCGCGCCCGAGCCTCCCCATCGATCAGGCAAAGGTGGCTAGGCGGTCGGAACAATCGACATCGATCGCGCCAGGGCACTTCGCCGACGTTACGGCCTGCTTCACGAAGCAACCTTATTAATCCGGCAGCACGAAACAAAACAAAACCATCTGTTCATTCAGCATTACCCCGCCAATTTGACGTATCCTTAGCAGGAGTAAACTCGAACGAGGAGTGCAATCGGAGCGCCGCAGTGCGGGGCAAACACTGCTCTGTCCGACGGTCTTTCAGGACCTGTCGGTTTCCTTACGCAGTCGCCGTCATGTCTCCATGAACGAAAGGCAAGTTTTGACAGTCCCATAATACCTAGTGGATGACGGCTTTGTTGGCGACAATTGCGGTGCCCGAACCGGCCGGTGTCAACCAAAAGCAGCCGTCCACCGCCGCCCCAGAGATCGTCAGCTAGCGGCAGAGGCTCCCGTCCGCTCGGAGTGTAGAGGGCTGCACGATCCTGACAGCCCGATTGCCTAGCTCCGAACCTCTAACTAGACAGGTCTGATGGCACGGATCAACCTCAAGAAGTTCATAGCGGAGCACTACAAAGGAGGTGTCACCGCCCGGGACGTTATCCGCGAAGGCGTTACGAATTCGATCCAGGCCGGAGCCGACGCCATCACCGTCGACCTCTGGTTCGACCGCCAGCCAGGGCTGTTCGGCGACGAGGTTCGCAACGTCTTAGATAAGATCACGATTACTGATGACGGCGAGGGCTTCACTCAGGACAATCTCAATTACTTCGACGAGATATGTACCGGCCACAAAGACGATATCGGCGGCAAGGGCGTCGGCAGGCTCGCTTTCCTAAAATATGCCAACCGCGTCGAGATTCGGAGCCAACTGGCCAGCGAGTTGATCGAATTTCGCTATACCCCCGACTTCACGCCCGATGATGTTCAGCGCAGCGCGTCAGGTGGTCGCAGGGAGACCGCGATCATGATCTCGGAGCTCAAGGAGAGTATCAACACTCAGGTGACGAAGCTTGTCAACGCGATGTGCGACGACCTTCGGTTGCTTCTGTTCCTGAAAAAACAGGCCGGGCGGACCGTCGCGATCCGGTTCACACACAACAGCAAGCAGCCCTTTCCCGACGACTTCACCTTCTCGGGCGAGGCGATCGAGGCGCAAAAGACCCGCTCGTTCGAGCTGCAGGGAGAGACGTTTGACTGCTACCTGTTTCGAGACGAGGCACCGCGCAAGGGAATCGTGGCGATGCTGTGCGCCGACGAACTGTGCGTCGAGGAGTATCAGATCAGCAAGCGGTTCGACATCTGCCGATATCTCATTTCAATCACCTCGGGCTATCTTAACCGGAGCTCGAATATTGAACGCCAGAAGCTCGAAATCCCCAAGACCGAAGGCGAGGCCGATCTTGCATCACCGATCAGCCGCGAAGCGCTGATGCCCCGTATCCATGGGGAATGCCTTGCGATGATCAATGAGGCTGCCGAAGGGGATATCGACGCATTCAAACGCGGGAACATCGAAAAGCTGCGCAAGTACTATCCGTTCATCAAGATCGACTCCCTCAGTGGTGAGGCCGCGATGCTGGATGCCGAGGAGATCGTCCGGACCTACCGTGCGCAACAGGCGCGGCGTGAGGACCATCTAGTCGAAGCACTGGAAGAAGGCCGCAACGTTGCTTTCGATGACATCTCGCACCTCGCCAGCGACGATCTGGCTCGTTTCATTGTTCACCGCGCGCTCGTCATCGACTCGCTCGCAAAGATGCCGCGCGAAGCTGCCGAGGACGTTCTGCACACCGCCATCCTGCGCAAGCACAGCGACGGCAGCGACATACGCGAGAACAATGTGTGGCTCGTGGACGACAAGTTCCTGTCCTACAGCAACATCTATAGCGACGAGACGCTGGCGCGGATCGTTCGCGAGGCCGGCACGGAGGCGGAGTCGAAACAACAACGCAAACCAGATGTCGCCGCGTTCTTCTCTAAAGACAATGAAGGTCGTCCGAACAAGCTCGTGATCATCGAATTTAAGAAGCCTGGCGCGGACATCTTCGAGAATAACAAAGCCTTGGTCCAATGCCGTCTCTATGCGAGCGAGCTGGTCGACCGCATCTCAACGGTACGAGAAGTGTTCGCCTTCTCAGTCGTCGAGATCGACGACGAATTCTACAGAGACATGAAGCAGACCGGTTTCAAGGATGTGTTCTCGCTCAGTGAACGCGTCGTCTATAACGACTTTGTCATTGGTTCTTCGAACGAGGTTCCGCTCCACCTATATGTGATGCCGGCCGCCTCGCTCATTACCGATGCGCGGGCACGCAACCGTGTATTCGAAGAGGTCCTGCGCTTCAACATGGACAAGGGTCTTCCGCCAGATGACGAGGCTCCGCCAGCATAGCGCAAGCGGAAATCCTTTAGCATCCTCCCCGCCGAAAGCCGTTGTTCAAGCGGCGAGCGGGGAACGACGGATTCGTCGCAGATTTGGCTATTCACTCTCGCTCGTGACTGATTGAACGTAGGGGAGGTTTTGAAGTTGTCACCTTTCACCTCGAATGTCCGTTTTGTTGGCGGCAGCGGATTGACCGATCCGGCAAGGGGTCAGCTAAGTCGTTGTTCTGAGGCCGGCCCAAACTTCAATGCAGCGGCACTCCAACCCGCGATAATTCTAACTTATCGGACCCTAAGCCAGCCCTGAATATCGCTTCAACCGTGTGCAATTAATTGCAAACTCGGAAGCGACCACACGTGGGCTATAAACTCATCAGCGAAGATGGTGTTAGGCGCAACCGGATCAGGCCACTGAAAACTGACCTATTGGTTGCACGTCGCTGCTATCCCTTATTGGCGAATGTGACGATTTCCCCGCGCTCCAGCCCTTCCAGCAGCTTATCCACCTGATTTAGCCGTTGCACCAGATTGACAGGGACGCGGCTTTCCAGCGCCCTCATCTGCCCGCGCAATGCCTCTAGCTCGCTGGCCTGAACGACGATGGGAGCGGACTGACCTCCACCTTCTCGAAAGCTCGCTTCTAGCCGAAAGACGATTTCGCTGTTGAGCGTCCGATTATTCTCTTGGGCAGCGTCCGATATCTTTCGTCTTAGATCAGCGGACAGGCGGACTTTCATATCTGGGGGCGTTTTTTCCATGGGGCGGTATTAACCCCATAAAGGGGTTGACATCAACTAAGCGCACATAATACCCGTTATGGGGTATTAAATGACCCGTAACTGGAGTAAGCGAACATGGCCACCGATACAACCGCTGCGACGCGCCAGCCCGCCGATTTGAAAGTCCGCCTTCGCCTCAATCAACGCGCTTGGCTAAACGATTACGCCAGAGCCGAAAATCGTTCGCTCAACGGCGCGCTGGGCAACCTGATAGACCGCGCCATGGAGACCGATCCCCTTCGCGTCATCATCCGCGAATGCGATCTCGGTGATGGTATATTCTATGATGTGTCGCTGGGCACCTACGGCGATGCCTTCCATGAAGGTGACGACTGGTCCGCTGCACTCGACGCCGCCCGTGCGAAGGTGAAAGAATTGGGCCTTCCCCGTGATGCCATCCAGCTTCGCGCCGAGACGCAAGTGGGGCCTGTTTTTGGCACCGTGGTTTCATCATTCGACGAGCAGGAGGCCGCGTGATGTCCGAACCCCGCCGCGCAGTCCTTTACGCCCGCTATTCGACCGACCTGCAAAACGAGAAATCCGTTGATGACCAGCTTGCCCTTTGCCGTTCCTACGCGAAACGGGAGGGCTTCAAGATCGTGGGCGAGTATCACGACGCCGCGAAGTCGGGCGCGTCCATGTTCGGGCGCGATGGGCTGCAAGACCTGCTGGCCGCAGCATATGCCGGAAAATGCGATGCCGTCATTGTCGAGGCGCTGGACCGTCTCTCCCGTGACATGGAAGATTTGGCAGGCATCCATAAGCGCCTGACCTTCGCGGGCATCAAAATCCTCGCCGTGCATGACGGCGGCGAGGCCAGCACCGCCATGATTGGTCTGAAAGCGACGTTCGCCCAGATGTTCAGGGAGGACGGGGCCAAGAAGGTCCGGCGAGGCATGGAGGGCCTATTAGCGGCGGGCAAGACGGCTGGGGGGCGTGCCTACGGGTATGCCCCCGACCCTGCCAGCAGAGGCGTCCCCATGATCGTCGAGGAGGAAGCCGCCATCGTCCTTCGCATCTTCCAAGAATATCATGATGGCGTGTCCCCGAAGGCGATTTGCCGGGCGCTCAACGCCGAAGGCATCCCTGCGCCACGCGGGAAGCTGTGGGCACCGGGCGCGCTCTATGGCTTCGCTGAACGGGGCACGGGGATGCTTCGCAATTCGATCTACCGGAGCAGGATCGTCTGGAACAAGGTCCGGATGATTAAAGACCCGGACACCGGCAAGCGCATATCCCGGCCCAACCCCAAGAGCGAATGGCTTTCCGCCGATGCCCCCGAACTGGAGATCGTGCCGCCCGCCCTGTTTGACGCCGTGCAGACCCAGCTAGAAGCCCGATCCAATCCGGGCGCACCTGTCCGGCAGCGTCGCCCTGTGCGCCTGCTGTCAGGCCTCATCAAGTGCGGGGCCTGCGGCGCCGGCATGTCCGTCGCAGGCGTGGATAAGAGCGGCCGGACCCGCCTGCGCTGTTCGGCGCATACCAACTCGGGAGCCTGCCCGGACCCGCAAACCTTCTACCTTGGCGACGTGGAAGCCCTGGTCATCGACACACTGGCCGACGAACTGGCCACCGAGGAACAGGTGAACAGCTACGCGCGGGCTTGGCTGGAGGGACGGCACAAGGAAGCCGCGAAGGACATGGCCCGCCGAGCGAAGGCCGAGACCCGTCTGAAGGCGATCGCCAAGGAACTGGACAACATCACCCGGCTGTTGATGAAAGGTATAGGCGACGAGCAGGCGCTAGGCGCAGCCAGCAAGGAATTGGGCGCGGAGCGTGACCGGCTCAAGGCCGAGTTGGAGAAGGAGCCTCCCGCATCCAACATCGTCGTGCACCCGACCGCCGTGGCAGCGTTCGCAAAGAGCCTCAACACGTCGAGGGACTATCTCCATTCGGCCAAGGCCAAGCGGGAGATGACCTTGCACATGCTCCATGACCGGGGCGATCTACATCAGCTTGTCCGGGAAGTCGTGGCGTCCGTCATCCTATCCCGTGACGAGGAAGGGCGCATGTGCGCCGAGGTAGCGACTTGGCTGGATCATTTCACCGTGGAAGGGGGGCAACCCGTAGGGGGCTGCCAAAATGGTAGCGGAGGAGGGACTCGAACCCCCGACACGCGGATTATGATTCCGCTGCTCTAACCGGCTGAGCTACTCCGCCCCGAAAGGCCGCCCGTGGGCGAGCCGCGCCTATAAGCAGGCGGTCTGCGCCGGTCAATATCGTCCGCGCATGCCGCGAAAATTCCTTTCGAACGCCGTTTCCCAAGGCCCGCCGCGGTAATGGTGGGCGGCGAGGCCCGCGATCGTCAGCGGCCGGGCCCGGAAATCGCGCCGCAGGTCGGCGAGCAGCTTGCGCGCCGCTGCGGGCTCGGCCTTGTTCTGGACCGTGATGTGCAGGCGCGGCGTGCCGCGGTCCTGCGCGGCGAGCAGACCTGCGAAACGGTCCGCGATGCGCGCCCGGATCGCCAGCAGGGCGGGGCTTTCGACGCGAAAGGCGACGCCGCGATCGAGCAGGTAGATGTCCGAAACACGCGCCATCGGCGGCGGCGTGTCGGCGACGATGGCGCGGATCAGCCGGGCGAGTTCGTCAAGGGCCGATGGCGGCAGATGATGGAACAGCGTGATATGCGCCGCCACGCGATTGCGGCCCGGCGGATAATGAGCGACCCGTAGCGCGTCAAAGAAGCGCCGGTCGGCCGCGCCCATCGTTGCGGTAACGACGACGGGCGCGGCACCAGAGGCCCGGACGGGAGGGGGATTGCCCGGGTCGCCAGTCACGAGAAGGGATGGGCGCGGCGGGAGGGGGGATGGCCATCGTCCATGGGACGCCCTTTCTCGATGCTCCGCGCTTTCGGCTAATCCTTTGCGGCAATCCAATCGATTTCCTGGGTCACAATGATCGCCTGCGCCGATGAGAGCGAAAAAGTGCCCCGTTACAATCCATTCCAGAAGCGATGCAGCGCCGCCGCGACCGCTTGCGGGCGTTCGGCGATCGCCCAATGCCCCGCATCCTCGATGACCGTCAGCGGCGTGCCGGTGCGGGCGGCGAAGCGCTGCGCCACCGCCAGAGCGACATAGGGATCGTTCGCGCCCCAGATCAGCGCGCCCCGCGCGGGAAGGTCCGAAAGGTCGCGCGCCCAGTCGTGCCGGAAGCTAAGCCCCTTCACCGAGCGGTAGAGGCGCAGGATCGCGCGGCGCTTGTCCCTGCCCGCCCATTGCCGCGCCTCTTCCTCCGCTATGGCGGCGGGAAGCCCCTGCGCGGCGAGTCCCTTCGCCAGCGCCGCCGGACGGCTCAGCGCCATGAACAGTTCGCCGAGCAGCGGCGTGTTCCAGATCCGCGCGATGCGGTGACCGCGATAATCGGGGTCGATCACGGCGTTCGACACCGCCCAGCTTCGGATGAGGTCGGGGCGCAGCATCGCGATGCGCTGCGCGATCAGGGCGCCCCAGTCGTGGCCGACGATGTCGATCGGGCCATGCAAGCGCGCCAGTGCCGCCGCCTCCCCCACCGCCCAGTCGGCATAGGCCTCTTTCGTCGCGGGGAAATGCGCGGGCAGCGGGGTCGTGAAGCCGGGCAGTGCGGGCACCGCGACCGGCGCATCGCCGAGGTCGAGCGCGTCCAGCAGCGGGCGCCAGACGGCGGGGCTGTCGGGAACGCCGTGGAGGAAGAGTTTCGCGGTCGCCATCGTCGCTTCGCCTTTCCTTCGCCCTTCCGAACGCGGGGCCCCATCCGTGCGGCGCAAGGCTGCCAGCGGCCCCGGCTTTCGCCGGGATGGCGCTTGTCCTACATCTCCCCGCGTTCGCGCCGGATCTCATACCATTTCTGCACATTGGCATTATGCTCGGACAGCGTGCGCGCAAAGATATGGCCGCCGTCGCCCTTGGCGACGAAAAAGAGATAGTCGTTGGGTTCAGGGTCGAGAACCGCCGCGATCGACGCCTTGCCGGGATTGGCGATCGGCCCCTTCGGCAGACCGACCATCGCATAGGTGTTGTAGCCGTTCACCGCCTGGATTTCGGATCGCAGGATACGACGGCCGAGCGGCTTGCCCCTGGTGATCGGATAGATGATCGTCGGATCGGCCTGCAGCTTCATGCCGACCGCGAGCCGGTTGGTATAGACGCCCGCGACGGTGCGGCGCTCGGCGGGGACGCCGGTTTCCTTCTCGACGATCGAGGCGAGCGTGATCGCCTCGCCCCGATCCTTCGCCGCGGTGCGCGGGGTGCGTTTCGCCCAGAGCTCGGCAAAGGCCTTGTCCATCGCCGCCTGCATCCGCTTCAGCACCGCGGCACGGCTTTCGCCGGTGGTGAAGGCATAGGTATCGGGCAGCACGCTGCCCTCCGCGGGCACCGCCACCTCGCCCGTCAGGCGCGGTTCGGCCATCAATCGCTCCCACACCATGATCGAGGGCATGCCTTCGGGAATCATCACGAAGCGCTGCACGGTCTTGCCCGACTGCAGCAGCGCGAGGATATCGCCCGCGCCCATGCCCTTCTTCACTTCATATTCGCCGGGTTTGATCGGCTTGTCCGAGCCGAGGAAGCGCGCCCGGTTGCGGAAGGCGGACGCCGACACGACCCCCGCCTTCTCGAGGATCTCGCCCGCCTTCGCGATGCTCGCGCCCGGCGGGATGACGACCACCGTATCGCGCGGCGCGCCGCCCGAGCAGGCGGCGAGCAGCAGCGCGAAGATCGCAATCGTCAGCCAGCGAAACGGACGCACCAGAGTCTCCCGTCAGTCCTTGCCCGGCGGCCTAAAGCCACAAAAGCCCCGCATGTGCAGCATGCTTTTGTGTCCTTTGCGGCTTTAAGCCGGGCCCGGTCGAGCGCACGCGCCTGCTAGAGCATGGCTGCGCAATGTAGGAAAGAGGTTTCAGTCCGGCTCGAGCTACTCCTCGACCGCCTTGACGATCAGGCTGGCGTTGGTGCCGCCGAAGCCGAAGCTGTTGTTGAGTGCGGCGCGCACCGGGCGCTTCCTGGCGTTGTGCGGGACGAGATCGACGCCCTCGGTCCCCTCGTCGGGGTTGTCGAGATTGAGCGTCGGGGGGACGATCTGGTCGCGGATCGCGAGGATGCAGAAGATCGTCTCGACCGCGCCGGCGCCGCCGAGCAGGTGGCCGATCGCCGACTTGGTCGAACTCATCGACACGTCGCCGATCGCGTCACCGAACAGGCGCTTGACCGCGCCGAGTTCGATCGTGTCGGCCATCGTCGAGGTGCCGTGCGCATTGATATAGTCGATGTCGTCCGGGGTCATGCCCGCCTTCTTCAGCGCCATCTCCATCGAGCGATAGGCGCCGAAGCCATCGGGATGCGGCGCGGTGACATGATAGGCGTCGCCCGATAGGCCGTAGCCGACCACCTCGGCATAGATTTTCGCGCCGCGCGCCTTCGCATGCTCATATTCCTCGAGCACGACGACGCCCGCGCCCTCGCCCATCACGAAGCCGTCGCGATCCTTGTCATAGGGGCGGCTCGCCTGTTCTGGGCGGTCGTTATAGCTCATGTTGAGCGCGCGCGCCTGCGCGAAGCCGGCGATGCCGATCGGGCAGATCGTCGACTCGGCGCCGCCCGCGAGCATGATGTCGGCGTCGCCGTCCTTGATCATCCGCGCCGCGTCGCCGATCGAATGCGCGCCGGTCGAGCAGGCGGTGACGACGGCATGGTTGGGACCCATCAGCCCGTATTTGATACTGACCTGACCCGAGATCAGATTGATCAGGCGGCCGTGGACGAAGTGCGGGCTGACGCGGCCGGGGCCCTTTTCGGCGAGCAGCAGGCTCTCGCTCTCGATGCCCGGCAGGCCGCCGATCCCCGACCCGATCGAACAGCCCGCGCGCAGCTTCTGCTCGTCGGTCATCTCGGTCAGGCCGGCGTCCTCGATCGCCTGCCCGGCGGCGTCGATGCCGTAGATGATGAAGGGGTCGACCTGGCGCTGCACCTTGTGATCGACGCGCTTCATCGGGTCGAAGCCATATTCGTGATCCGCCGGCTTCACCTCGCACGCGATCGTGCATTTCTGGTCCGACGCGTCGAAGCGGGTGATCGTCCCCGCGCCCGACTTTCCGGCGATCAGATTGGCCCAGCTCGTTTCGACGTCGCCGCCCAGCGGCGTCACCAAACCCAAACCCGTCACCACAACCCGGCGCATAGTCATTCCTTTCGTCGGGCCTCGCCTCTTCGGGGCGCGGCATCATCTTTGTCGGGGCATGCCCAAAAAAAAGGCTTCCCGGCCATGGCGCGCAAGCGCTGGGAGCCGGGAAGCCGGAAACGCGTGGGCGGCGTCGCCGCCGCGTCCGGCCGCGCCGGACCGAACGGGCCTAGCCCTTGTTCGCTTCGATATAGTCGATCGCATCCTTGACGGTGGCGATCTTTTCCGCCGCATCGTCGGGAATCTCGACGCCGAATTCTTCTTCGAACGCCATCACCAGTTCGACGATATCGAGGCTGTCGGCGCCCAGATCGTCGATGAAGCTCGCTTCCTCGGTGACTTTGTCGGCTTCGACGCCCAGATGCTCGACGACGATCTTCTTAACCTTTTCGGCCGAATCGCTCATGCACAGTTCCTTTTTTCTGACTGTCTCGTGAATGTTGGAATTTGCCCTAGTGTCCGTCGGCGGGGCTGGCAAGAGGCTGGCGTCGCGACCGCGGCCAGGCGCCGCATCGACACACCGCCCCCCGGACAAGGCACAGGCCGACCGTCGCCCCCTTTCTGCTGTTCGGCCACCTGTCCCCGGAAATAGGGGGTAGAGCTGCCGGCTTCAAGGACGAACCCACGGCCGAGCGCGATGATCATGCCCCCGGAAAGCGATGCGGGCCGTGTTCCGGTCAACCGCGCGGGGTGGCCGACACCACGCCCGAATCGCGTAGCGCCGCCGCGGCGTGCCGGACCACGGCGGGCGTGATCATGAACTGGCCCAGCACCTTTTCGGGCTCGGTGCCCGCCGGCTGCCGCGTATAGGTCAACAGGCGCTGCCAGAGCTGGCGTCCCTCGGCCAGATGGCCTTGCCGCGCCAGGACGATCGACCGCACCACCAGATATTGCGGTTCCATGTTGCTGGGCGACGGCATGCCGTCGAGGATGGCGCGCGCCTCGTCGACTTCACCGCGCTGCGACAGCACGAACGCAAGCGTGACCGCCGGAACCCCCGCATAGCTGGCGTCGAGTGCGAGCGACCGGCGCAGCAGCGCCTCTCCATTGTCGCCGACGCCGCACGTCAACTTGAACAGCCCGATGAAGCCGGCCATGTCGGGATCATAGGGATTGAGCCGGACCGCGGCATTGCCCATCGCCTCCCCCGCGGCGCAATCGCCGGCATAGAAATGGGCGCGCGTGATCGCGAACAGGCCGGCCGGCGTGTTCGGACCGTTTTCATAGGCGCGCTCGGCCAGCCCGCGCGCCTCGGCGAAGATCGCCTTGCCCTGCGGCGTCCCCCGCTGCGGCCCCCAGTCGCCGAACCGAAGCCAGGATAGCGCATTGAGCAGCACCGGGTCGCGCGGCGCGCGCTCGACCGACGCGCGTAGGCAGTCGCCGACCCTGCGCGCCCCTTCCGCGGTGCGATTCTGCCGCATCCGGCTGAACTGGGCCAGACAGGGGTAGCCGGGGGCGTAATCGTCGGGCTCGCGGCGGAGCTGGTCGCGAACGATCACCCCGTAATCGCCGGCGATCTGGGCGATCGCGGGCTCGAGCTGACCGAATTCGGGCACGTCGCCGTCATTCACCCGCACCTGCGTCGACCAGATGGCCCGCTGGTCGGCGACGCGATTGAGCACCAGCGTCACGTCGACCGGCCCCTCGACCGTCCGCACCACCGAACTGTCGAGTCGGTAATCCGCGCGGTCGCGCCGGTCGTCCTCGCGGCTCCGCGCGCTCAGCAGGTCGACGAACTCGAAGCGGCGGATACCGTCGCGCAGCTTGCCGTCGAGCGCGCGCGCCAGCGCCCGCGAAACCGCGCTCTCTCCTGCTTCGGGAGCGCTGATCTCGACCAGCGGCATCGGATCGATATTGCCTTGGAATACCGCCTGCTGCCCGCGCCAGGCCCACCATCCCGCGAGCGCCGCGAGCCCCGCCAGAACGAGCACGGCGAGCAGGACAGTGCGGCGTCCGCGCCGCAAACGCGCCGGGGGCAGCGCGGCGGCTTCGTGCGAAGGCGTCGCGACCGGGTCGACCGATGCCGCGGCGGACGCTTCCGCAGCATTTTCGGCGGAGCGGGCCGGCGGCGGCGCAGCACGATGCTGAACGACGATTTCATAACTGCCCTGCGGAACGCGCAGACGGTGCACCCAAGGCGTATCGGCATAATAGCGGTCGAGCAGGTTGCGCAGGCGCCCGACCATGACGCGGGGATAGCTGTCGAGCGAGGGGTCGAAATCATGGCTGCGCCCCAGCGCCTCGGTCGCGATCTCATAGGCCTTGGGGGCGCTCCGCGCGCCGCGCAGCCGGTGATCGGCCAGATATTGCAGCAATCGCGACAAAACCGGCGAGCGAACGAACAGCGGTGATTCGAGCAGGCGGCGCAGCTCCTGTTCGACGATCCGGTCGCCGGCGTCGCTGCTCTCCGACTCGTTCGTTCCTGTATGATTCATTCTACCCTCGATGCTCCCCGACGAGCTGCTGCGGTAGATACGCCAATCCCGGAGCACGACCAGACACCGTTACGGCCATGTAACGGTAACAGATAGGCCGGAACGCGCCATGCTGAAAATTGGTTCCCGCCAATCCGGCCAAAATCCGATGAAACAATCTTAGCATTTGGTTATCAAGTAGCGACAACCCGCTACGTGACCCCATGTAACTATCATTTCCCCGTCACCGCTGCCACCTTTCAATCGTCGCGGTGCCCCCCACAACACCGTGGTCTGGTCTGAGACATGTTCTCAGTTCGACGAATTGAAGCCGGTGGGTTGAAGAATGCGAGCTGGTCCCTGGCATTCTTCGCAACACCTGTCGGCTTCATACACTGAGACTTTGCCGGAGGGGACATAGCCCCACCTGTGCTCCCTCCGGCAGGTCCGCTCTCCTCCCTCATCACCACGATCAGAAGCATGTCCGGACTTGTCCGGTCCGCGCCGTATCCCGCAATATCGGGCGTCGGCGCCAATCCGTCGTGCGATGAAAGGGCGCCGGCTCGTGCCGACGCCCATGGTGCTGCCGAAGCGTTTCGGCTCAGCTTTAGCTTTTCGTCGCGGCGCCGGCCTGACACGGGCCGGTGTGCGTGCTGACCACCTGCATCACCATTTCCATGTCGCCGCCGGTCGGGATCTTGCCCTTGGTCGTGATGGTCACGTCGCTCTTCTTCGCTTCCATCGTTCCGGCCATCGCCATGTCCATCGTCTGGCCGTTGGCGGTGCAGGTGCCCGCGACGTCGATCTTGCCGCCGGCGACATCCTTCTTCGACCATTTGCATTCGCCGCCGTTGCCTGAGCCTTCCTTGGCGAGTTCGGCCGCGATATCCTCCTTGTCGACCTGTTCCTGCGTGAAGCACTGATCCATGCCGCTCGCGCCCTCGACCATCTGCTTCATGCCGGCCTTCATCTCCTCGGGCATGCCGGGAACCTCGAACTTGACCAGCTTGACCTCGGTCTTCCAGTTGCCTGCCTCGCGCTTCACCGGGCCATCGCTGTTCGCCGACTTGCTGCATCCCGTCACCGCCATGGCAACGCCAAGGGCCGCGATCGTCACAAATTTCCTCATATATTCCATCCTTCTGCTGGATTGGGCGATAACCCCGATGCGATCCATTTGGTTGCCGTCACGCCACGTTGTCGTGGCAGGCAAACGATACCATATTCCACGTGATGGCAATCCAGATTCGCACCTCGCTCGACGAAATCGACACCAGCGGCGATTATGTCCCGCACCGCCCCGCACGTCCCGACAAGGTCGAGGGCGGCAAGCGCTTCGAACTGGTCAGCGACTATCAGCCCGCCGGCGACCAGCCGACCGCGATCCGCGAACTGGTCGACACCGCGCGCGCGGGCGAGCGCGACCAGGTGCTGCTGGGCGTGACCGGATCGGGCAAGACCTTCACCATGGCCAAGGTGATCGAGGAATTGCAGCGCCCCGCGCTGATCCTCGCGCCGAACAAGATCCTCGCGGCGCAGCTCTATGGCGAGTTCAAGAGCTTCTTCCCGAACAATGCGGTCGAATATTTCGTCAGCTATTACGACTATTACCAGCCCGAAGCCTATGTCCCTCGCTCCGACACCTATATCGAGAAGGAGTCGAGCGTGAACGAGGCGATCGACCGCATGCGCCACTCGGCCACGCGCGCGCTGCTCGAACGCGACGACGTGATCATCGTCGCCTCGGTGTCGTGCCTTTACGGCATCGGGTCGGTCGAAACCTATTCGGCGATGATCTTCGACCTCAAGAAGGGACAGGTCGTCGACAGCGGAGAGATCATCCGCAAGCTGGTGGCACTGCAATACAAGCGCAACGATCAGGCCTTTTCGCGCGGTAATTTCCGCGTCCGCGGCGACAGCCTCGAAATCTTCCCCTCGCACTATGAGGATATGGCGTGGCGCGTCAGCTTCTTCGGCGACGAGATCGAGGAGATCACCGAGTTCGACCCGCTCACCGGCAAGAAGATCGCCAACCTGAACTATGTCCGCGTCTTCGCCAATTCGCACTATGTGACCCCCGGTCCGACCCTGAAACAGGCGAGCGAGGCGATCCGGCACGAACTGGCCGAACGGCTGAAGGAACTGGAAGCCGAAGGACGGCTGCTCGAGGCGCAGCGGCTGGAACAGCGCACCAATTTCGACCTCGAAATGATCGCGGCGACCGGAAGCTGCGCGGGAATCGAGAATTACAGCCGCTTCCTGACCGGCCGCCTGCCGGGCGAGCCGCCGCCGACGCTGTTCGAATATCTGCCCGACAACGCGCTGCTGTTCGTCGACGAGAGCCACCAGACGATCCCGCAGATCGGCGCGATGTCGAAGGGCGACCACCGCCGCAAGATCACGCTGGCCGAATATGGCTTCCGCCTTCCGTCCTGCATCGACAACCGGCCGCTGCGCTTCGCCGAATGGGATGCGATGCGACCGCAGACGGTCAGCGTTTCGGCCACCCCCGGCACGTGGGAAATGGACCGTACGCAGGGCGTCTTCGCCGAACAGGTGATCCGTCCTACCGGCCTGATCGATCCGCCGGTGATCATCCGCCCGGTCGAGGAGCAGGTCGACGACCTAATTGCCGAGGCGAAGGCGACCGCGGCGCAGGGGTATCGCACGCTCGTCACCACGCTGACCAAGCGGATGGCCGAAGACCTGACCGAATATCTGCACGAGGCGGGGCTGAAGGTCCGCTACATGCATTCGGACGTCGAGACGCTGGAGCGTATCGAGATCATCCGCGACCTGCGGCTGGGCGTGTTCGACGTGCTCGTCGGCATCAACCTGCTGCGCGAGGGGCTCGACATTCCCGAATGCGGGCTGGTCGCGATCCTCGACGCCGACAAGGAGGGCTTCCTGCGTAGCGAGACCAGCCTCGTCCAGACGATCGGCCGCGCGGCGCGTAACGTCGACGGACGCGTGATCCTCTACGCCGACCGCATCACCGGCAGCATGGAGCGCGCGATGCGCGAGACTGACCGCCGCCGCGCCAAGCAGATGGCTTATAATGAGGAGCATGGCATCACGCCCGAAAGCGTGAAGAAGCAGATCGGCGACATCATCGCGCATGTCGCGTCGAAGGATCAGGTCACGATCGACCTGGGCGACGACAAGCCCGATCATATGGTCGGCCACAATTTGCGTGCCTATATCGCCGAGCTCGAAAAGAAGATGCGCGACGCCGCCGCCGACCTGGAATTCGAGGAAGCCGGCCGCCTGCGCGACGAGATCCGCCGGCTGGAAGCCGACGAACTGGGCCTACCGCCAGACGAACAGGTCGCGCCGCGCGTAGGACGCTCGAACGAAGGCAAGCCAGGAACGCGCAAGGGACGCTTCGGGAAGCAGAGCAAGACGAAGTGGGGGCGGTAGTCCGTTTGAATTGCTCCACTTATGGCGTTAGCTGACGAGCCTCTCTCGAAGCTGCGATGGCCGGAAACGACCCTATGGATAATCGCACACAAGCCTGACGATATCTTACGCCATTTGACCGCTTCGACAAAAGGACGATCCCCGCCGACGAGCGCCCTTGCTCCCTCCCCGCGCGCTGCCTAGGGTCCGCGCGCAACTGGGGAGAATGAGATGAAATCTGGTCTGTCGCTGATCGCCTTGGCGCTCGCCGTCGCAACGCCCGCCATGCTCCATGCCGCGGACGCGCCCGCCGAAGCCAATGGTGGGAAGGCTAAGGCGGAAAAGTCCGCCGATTATGAGCCGCAGGTCCGTACGACGAAGCTGTCTGGCACGTTCGGGGGTCAGCGCGTCGCCTATGCCGCGACGATCGGCGAGACCATCCTCAAGAACAAGGACGGCGTGCCCGAGGCCGCGATCGTCACCACATCCTATGTCAGGGAACCGCACGACCCCAGCCGCCCGGTAACCTTCCTGTTCAATGGCGGCCCCGGTTCGGGTACCGTGTGGCTGATGATGGGCGCCTTCGGTCCGAAGCGCGTGGCCATCCCCAGCGACGCCCGCGACGACGGCGCCCCGCCCTATCCGATCGTCGACAATCCCGACTCGCTGCTCGACGTCACCGACATCGTGTTCATCGATCCCCCGGGCACGGGCTTTTCGCATCTGATCGGCAATGCCAAGCCCGAGGATTATTACGGTGTAACGCAGGACGCGAAGGCGGTCGCCGAAGTGATCCGCCGCTGGTTGAACGACAACGGCCGCTGGAACAGCCCCAAGTTCCTGGGCGGCGAAAGCTATGGCACGACGCGTTCGGCGGCGGTCGCCAACCAGTTGATGAACGTCACCTACAACGACGTCGGCCTCAACGGCATCATCCTGATCTCGACCGTGCTCGACTTCGCGGCCGGTTCCGACGCGCCGGGCAACGAACTGGGCTTCATCACCAACCTGCCCTCGATGGCCGCAACCGCGCTCTATCACGGCAAGGCGAGCGCGTCCTCGGTCGAGCAGTTCGTCGAGGAAGCGCGGCAATGGGCGATCGGTCCCTATGCCGCGGCGCTGCTGAAGGGGCAGAAGCTGCAGGGCGACGAGCGCGCGCAGATCCGCCGCGAGCTTTCGCGCTTCACCGGCCTGTCCGAAACCTTTCTGGAAAATGCCGACCTGCGCGTGACGCCGGGCCGCTTCTACAAGGAATTGCTGCGCGATCGCGGGCTGACTGTCGGGCGGCTCGACAGCCGTTATACCGGCCGTGACTACGACAATGCCGGCGAAGAGCCCGACAACGATCCCAGCTTCTATGGCATCGACGCCAGCTATACCGCCGCGATCAACAGCTGGTCGCGCGAGACGCTGGGGTTCAAGACCGACCGCGAATATCAGTCGATCGGCGGCATCGGGCGGCTGTGGGATTGGCGCATCGGCGGGCGCGACACCAACGCCTATCTGAACGTCGCGCCCTATATCGGGCAGGCGCTGCGCGAGAACAGCGGGCTGCGCGTGTTCGTCGGACAGGGCTATTACGACTTCGCGACGCCCTTCTTCGCCGCCGAATATTCGCTGTCGCGCACCGGCATCCCGCAGGACCGCGTCGAATATCAATATTATGCCGCGGGACACATGATGTATATCCGCGACGAAGACCGCCACAAGCTGGCGTCCGACATCCGCGCCTTCATCCGCGCGCGGTAAGGGAACAGACGGGGGCGCCGATCGGCGCCCCTTTTCCGTTCAGCGCAGGACGCCCACCGCCGCCTGTCGCCGCGCGTAGACGAAGAGCGCGATCGCGACGATCCAGACGATGGCGGAGAAGACCATCGGGAACGTCCCGAACAGGCGCTCCAGATCGCCATAATGCAGCCCGAACTGATAGAAGCTGCTGACCGCAAGCCCGGCCAGCGAGGCGGCGAACGCCGTCACCGCATGCCGGCTGCGCGCGAGCAACAGGATCGAACCCAGCACCGCGCCCCAGACGCCCAGCGCCCAGCCGGCGCTGGCCCATAGCGGAAAGCCGTGGAAATAGGCCTGCTGCTCGGGCGTGAAAGCGCTCAGGTAATCGGCGTTGCGCAGCTTGGTCATCGTATAGTCGAACGCGCCGATGGCGTTCCACAACAGGGTGAGAATGCCGACGATCCACAGGTGGAACGGCGCCTTGCCCATTTCGCTCATATCTTCCTCCCTCCCCCGGAAAAGACGGAGCGATATCTATCATGTCCCGCTTGGCAAATCATCAACCAAGCACGATATGGCCGGCATGTGCGTCGTCGCCCTCGCCCGCCACGTCCATCCCGACTGGCCGCTGATCCTTGTCGGCAACCGCGACGAGTTTCACGCGCGCGCCGCCGCGCCGCTCGCGGAATGGGAAGACGGCAGCGGCATCGTCGCCGGGCGCGACCTGCAGGCGGGCGGAACCTGGCTGGGGGTGCATCCCGCAAGAGGGCGCGTCGTCGTCGTTACCAACGTGCGCGGCGCCCCGCCCGATCCGGGCCGTGAATCGCGCGGCGACCTGGTCGCTGACCTGCTGCGTGGTGACGGGCGCTTCGCCGACCCGCAGTGCGCCGACCTCGACCGCTTCAACGCCTTCAACCTGCTGACGGTCGACCGGGGCGGCGCGCGGCTGCTGACCAACCGGCCGGAACCACGCGTCGAAATGCTGACGACGGGAATCCATGCGCTGGCGAACGAGCCGACCGACAGCCCATGCGCGCGCGCGACACGCCTGCGCGCGGCGCTGGCGTCGGCGACCGCGGCGGCGGCCGATCCCGAAACCTTGCTCGACATGCTCGTCGCGGACGACGCCCCGGCGCTGTTCCTGCACGGCGAGGCCTATGGCACGCGCTGTTCGACCCTCGTCGCCATCGCGGCGGACGGACGCGCGCATATGGTCGAGCGCCGATACGAAGCGGGCGGCCGCCCCATCGGAACGACCGCCCTCGATTTTCGTACCGGTTTCTGAAGCCGCGGCGTCAGCCTACTTCGGCGCGAGCACCATCAGCATCTGGCGGCCCTCGGTGCGCGGATGCGCCTCGACCTTCGCGATCTCGGCGGTCATTTCGGCCACCTTCTGCAGCACGGCGAGGCCGAGCTGGGTGTGGCTCATCTCGCGGCCACGGAAGCGCATCGTCATCTTGACCTTGTCGCCCTCGCCCAGGAAGTCGAACACCTTCTTCATCTTCACTTCGAAGTCGTGGTCGTCGATGTTCGGACGCATCTTGATCTCCTTGATCTCCTGCGTCTTCTGCGTCTTGCGGGCGGCATTGGCCTTTTTCTGTGCTTCGTACTTGAACTTGCCCACGTCGAGGAACTTGCACACCGGCGGGTCGGCATTGGGGGAAACCTCGACCAGGTCGAGGCCGACCTCGGCCGCCTGTTCGATGGCTTCGGCAGTCAGCATTACGCCCAGATTTTCGCCTTCCTCGTCGATCACGCGGACCTTGGGAGAGGCGATGAACTCATTGTATCGCGGGCCGTTCTTCGGCGGCAAAGGCGCCAGCGGGCGGCGGGTCATGGGCGGGCGTATAGCTGTATCTCCTCACATCATTTCGATAGGCACGCGGGCGCCCATGCGGAACATGGGCGGATGCGCGCACTGTCCATATAGTGAACGGGCGCGCGCCGTAAAGGCCGCGCGTGCCGATCGGGCGACACTTTCCGCCCGACTGTGGCGCCTATGCCACGCCCCGGCGCGTCACCATTTGGCCGGGGCGGGATCGACGACGCGGAAACCGCCGGCGCCGACCTCGCTGACCTCGAGCGCGCGAACCGCGATGCCGCGGTTGTTGAAGCGGAAGATGCCGTCGATGCCGCCGAAACCGTCGGCCGCGAGCAGCCGGTTCACCGGAAAGGCGGTGCCGGGTTTCCAGTCGCGCGCGATGCGTACGGTCAGCAGCACCGAATCATAACCGAGGCTGGCGAGCCGATAGGGCGCCTTGCCGTAGCGGGCGCGATATTTGGTCGCGAGCTGGCCGTAGAGACCGTCGGAGACGCTGGCGAACCACGCGCCGCGCATCGCGGCGTTGCTGCCGAGCGAGGCGTCGGTGTTCCACAATTCGGTGCCCAATATCTGCTTGCTGCCCGCGCCCTTGACGATCGGCACGGCGCGGATCGCATTGCCGCCGACATCGGCGATCAGCACCGCGTCCATCGCGCCGCCGTTGGCGAGCCGCCGCGCCGCGCCGGTCAGCGCCGCCGCGGTGCGATCGTAGGTTTCGACCGCGACCAGCGCCCCCCCGGCTTCGCGCACCGCGTCGCGGAACGCGGCCGCCGCGCGGTCGCCATAGACATTCTTGGGCACGAGCGCGCCGAAGCGCTGATGCCCCTTGCCGCGCGCGAAGGCGACGACGCGCTCGACCGACTGGCCCGGCACGAAACCCAGGATGAAGACGCCGTTGCCCGCGACCCCGCTGTCGTTCGAGAAGCTGAGCACGGGCACCTTTGCCGCGCGCGCGATCGGCGCGACCGCGGCGACATCCTCGCTGAGCAGCGGGCCCAGGATCAGGCGATTGCCGTCGGCCACCGCCTGCCGCGCCGCCGCAGCGGCGCCGAGCGCGGTGTCGTAGGTGGTGATGCGAACCTTGTCGGCACGCGTGTCGAGCAGCGCCAGCGTCGTCGCATTGGCGATCGCGGTGCCGACGTCGGCATTCGCCCCCGTCTGCGGCACGAGCAGCGCGACGCGGTGGCGATCGGTGTCGGTCGGCAGGCCAGGGCCCACGGTCTCGTCGGGGTTTTCGGGCGGCGGCGGCGCCGCGGGACCGCCCGATTTGGGCACGACCTGGCAGGCCGCGAGCAAGCCGCCGAGCGCCAGCGTCGCCATTCCGCGCAGCAACCTGCGCCGCCGCAACGCATTGTCTTGGCGCTCGACGACGCTTTCTGCCATTTTCGGCGACATGCCGGATTCGACCATTTCTCAATCTCCCTTGCCCGGTCTCTATATCGTGGCGACCCCCATCGGCAACCTCGGCGACATCACGCCGCGCGCTGCGGCGTTGCTTGCCCGCGCCGACGTGATCGCCGCCGAAGACACGCGCGTGACGGCGAAGCTGCTGTCGCACCTGGGTTTGCGCGTTCCGATGACCCCCTATCACGACCATAGCGACGAACGCGCGCGCGCCGCGCTGGTTGCGCGTATGGAAACGGATGTGGTGGCGCTGGTGTCGGACGCGGGCACGCCGCTGATCTCCGATCCGGGGTACAAGCTGGTGCGCGATGCGCGCGCGGCCGGGCGGCGCGTCACCACCCTGCCCGGCCCCTGCGCCGCGATCGCGGCGATCACCCTGTCGGGCCTGCCGAGCGACCGCTTCCTGTTCGCCGGCTTCCTGCCGTCCAAGGCCAAGGCGCGTGGCGAGGCCATCGCCGAACTCGCCGGGCTGCGCGCGACGCTGGTCTTTTATGAAAGCGGGCCGCGCCTCGCCGCGACGCTCGCCGCGCTGGCCGAGGGACTCGGCAACCGCGCCGCGGCCGTCGCGCGCGAGATCAGCAAATTATACGAGGAATGCGTCACCGGCTCGCTCGGCGAACTGGCCGCGCGCTATGCGGACGCGCCGCCGAAGGGCGAGATCGTCGTCATGGTCGCGCCGCCCGCCGACGATGTCGTCGAAGAGGCCGACGACGCGGCGGTCGACGATGCGCTGCGCGCCGCGCTTGCCGATCAGCCGGTCGCCAAGGCGGCGAAGGCGATCGCCAAACGCTATGGGCTCGACCGGCATGCCGTCTATGCCCGCGCGCTGGCGCTGAAGGGCGGGGTGTGAACCGCGCCGTCGCCGAAGCGCGCGGCCGCCGTGCCGAAAATCGCGCCGCGTGGTGGCTGCGGCTGCACGGCTGGCGGATATTGGCCCGACGGCTGCGCGTTCGCGTCGGTGAGGTCGATCTGGTCGCGCGGCGCGGACGGACGGTCGCCTTCGTCGAGGTCAAGTGGCGCGACCGCACCGCCGACCTCGACTTCGCGATCGACGCCTGGCGGCTGCGCCGCGTCGCGGCGGCGGCGGAAATGCTAGCCCCGCGCTTCTCGCGGCCGGGCGACGACATCCGCATCGACGTGATGCTGCTTGCGCCCGGGCGCTTGCCTCGCCATCTGGTCCACGTCTGGCAGCCCTGACGCGGCTCGCCCCGGAAGGAGAATGAGATGACCCTGCGCGCCGCCGTGCAAATGGACCCGATGGACGGCATCAACATTGCCGGGGACAGCAGCTTTGCGCTGATGCTGAAGGCGCTCGAACGCGGCCACACCCTCTATCATTACGACGTGCGCGGCCTGACGTGGGAAGCGGGGCGGCTGACCACGCCGGCGCATCCGGTGCTGGAGGTGAAGCGCGTGAAGGGCGACCATTACCGGTTCGGCGACCCCGTCACCCTCGACCTCGGCCGCGATGTCGACGTCGTGCTGATGCGGCAGGACCCGCCGTTCGACCTCGGCTATCTGACCGGCACCTGGCTGCTCGAGCGCATTCGGGACGAAACGCTGGTGGTCAACGATCCAGTGTCGGTTCGCAACGCGCCCGAAAAGGTATTCGTGCTCGACTTTCCGCAGTTCATGCCCCCGACGATGGTCACGCGCGACCTGAACGCGGTGAAGGCTTTCCACGCGCGGCACGGCGCGCTGGTGATCAAGCCGCTGCACGGCAACGGCGGCAAGGCGGTGTTCCGCATCGACGAGGCGGGCACCAATCTGGGCGCGCTGGTCGAACTGTTCGGACAGGTCTGGCCCGAACCCTTCATGGTGCAGCAGTTCCTGCCGAGCGTCAGCGAGGGCGACAAGCGCATAGTCCTGATCGACGGCGAGGTCGCGGGCGCGATCAACCGCAAGGCGGGCGAAGGCGAATTCCGCGCCAACCTGGCGGTCGGCGGCTATGCCGAAGCGGCGGCGCTGACCCCGCGCGAAGAGGAAATCTGCGCCGCGCTCGCCCCCGCCCTCCGGGAACGCGGGCTGATCTTCGTCGGCATCGACGTGATCGGCGGCGAATGGCTGACCGAAATCAACGTCACATCGCCCACCGGCATCGTCGCAATCGACAAGTTCAACAACAGCGACACCGTGGGGATGATCTGGGACGCGATCGAGCGGCGGGTCGGGTGACGGGTTCGATGACGGACGCGGATCGAACCGCCCTCCCCTCGCGTTAAGCCCCGCATGACCGACTTCATTCTCGATCTGATCCAGGCGTGGGGCTATTTCGGCATTTTCGTCCTGATGTTCCTCGAAAACGTCTTTCCGCCGATCCCGTCAGAGGTGATCATGGGGCTGGGCGGCGTCGCGGCCGCGCAGGGGCGCTTCGATTTCTGGACGCTCGTCGCGGTCGCCGTCGCGGGGACGACCGCGGGCAACTGGGTATGGTACGCGATCGGCCGCTGGATCGGCTATGAGCGGCTGAAGCCCTTCATCGACCGCCACGGCCGCTGGCTGACACTCGACTGGCGCGAGGTCGAGCGGCTGCACGCCGGCTTCCTGAAATATGGTCCCGGCATCGTCTTCGCAGCGCGCTTCATGCCCGTCGCGCGGACGATGGTGTCGCTGCCCGCGGGCATGGTGCGGATGAACCAGGCGAAATTCCTGCTATGGACCGCCGCCGGATCGACGATCTGGATCGCCGCGCTGGCGGGCGCCGGGCAATGGTTCGGCAAGCGCTTCGCCGCGATCGAGCAGCTGGTCGGGCCGCTCGCGCTGATCGCGATCGGAACATTGATCCTGTTCTACCTCTGGCGCGTCGTTACCTGGAAGCCGCAGCGGCCCGGCGACTGAACGCCGATCAGGCGCGCGGGTGCGCGTTGCGGTAGATGTCGAGCAGGTGCGCGGCGTCGACCGCGGTGTAGACCTGCGTCGACGCGAGGCTCGCGTGGCCGAGCAGTTCCTGCAACGACCGCAAGTCGGCACCGCCGGCGAGCAGATGCGTCGCGAAGCTGTGGCGCAGCGCGTGCGGTGTCGTGCGCTCCGGAAGCCCAAGGGCGCGGCGCGCCGACCGCACGCTCGCGCGCACGACGCCGGGCTGGAGTGGGCCGCCGCGCGCGCCGAGAAACAGCGGCGTCTCTTTCGCGATCGGCCATGGGCAGGCCTCGACGTAACGCGCCACCGCGGCGGCAACCGCGGGAAGGATCGGCACGATCCGCGTCTTGCCGCGCTTGCCGGTGACGCGCAGCGTCTCACCGAGCGGCAGCGCGGCGCCGGTCAGCGACAGCGCTTCGCCGATGCGCAGCCCCGCGCCATAGAGCAGCAGCAGCAGCGCGAAATCGCGCGCGCCCGTCCAGCCCTGCCGGGCGTTGTCCTCAACCTCGTGCGCGAGATCGAGCGCCTGGTCGGGCGCAACGGGGCGCGGCAGCCCCTTGCGGACGCGCGGTCCGCGCATCTGCGGTACGCTGGCATTCGAACCGCCGACGAAGCGCAGGAAGGTGCGGATTGCGGAGAGTTCGCGCGCGGCCGACGCGTTGCCAAGCCCCCCGGCGCGGCGCGCGGCCAGATAGGCGCGCAGGTCGCCGGCGGACAGCGACCGCAGCATCGCCGCATCGACCGCACCGCCGCGATGCTCCATCAGGAAGGCGCAGAAACGCTCGGCCGTCGCGACATAGGCGCGGCGCGTATGCTCCGACCGGCGCCTTTCGTGCGCCAGATGGGCGTGCCAGTCGCGGATGATGTCCTGCGGCAAATCCGGATTCCGTTCGGGCTGAAAGGGCTTCGGACGGCGAGTCTAGCCGGTCCGCACCACTTCCGAAAGAATCGAGTCGAGCAGCAATATTCCGGCGTCGGTGACGGCCAGCCGGTCGCCCGCCTGCATTACAAGTCCCTGTCCCGCCAGCCGCGCGACCGCCCTGGCATCGACGAAGGCATCGCGTGCCAGCCCGCTGCGCGCCTCGACGCGCGTCAGGTCGACGCCCTCGGTCAGGCGCAGGCCCATCAGCATCGCCTCGGTCGCGCGCTCGTGCAGCGTCAGGTCGGTTTCGACCTTCAGGCCGTGGCCGTTACGCGCGACGGCGGACAGGAAATTCTCGGGCTTGCGGTGCCGCTCGGTCGCCTGCGCGAGTCGCCGCCCGTGCGCGCCGGGGCCGATGCCGGCATAATCGCCATAGCGCCAATAGGTCAGGTTGTGCCGGCTCTCCTCGCCGCGGCGCGCGTGGTTCGACACTTCGTAGCGCGGCAGGCCGGCCGCGCGCGTCGCCGCCTGCGTCGCGTCGAACAGATCGGCGGCAGCATCGCCGTCGGGGATGACGAGATCGCCCTTCGCCGCGAGGGTGGCGAAGCGCGTCCCCGGCTCGATCGTCAGCTGATAGAGCGACAAATGGCCGGTGCCGAACGCCAGCGCCTCGGCAAGCTCCGCCTCCCACGTGGCGAGCGACTGGCCGGGACGCGCATAGATGAGGTCGAAACTGACGCGCGCGAAATGCGCCTGTGCCGCGGCGATCGCCCGCCGCGCCTCGTCGCCGCTATGCGCCCGGCCCAGAAATTCAAGGATTTGCGGGTCGAAGCTTTGAACCCCTATCGATACGCGATTGACCCCGGCAGCGGCGAGCGTGGCGAAATTGGCGACTTCGACCGAATTGGGGTTCGCTTCCAGCGTGATCTCGCAATCGTCGATCAGCCCCCATGCCGCGTCCGCCGCCGCGATCACCGCCGCGACCGTCTGCGGCGGCATCAGGCTGGGGGTGCCGCCGCCGAAGAAGATCGACGACACCCGTCGTCCCGGCAGCAGCATCGCCTCGTGTCGCAGGTCGGCGAGCAACGCGTCGCGCCATACCGCCTGATCGACGTGCTCGCGAACATGGCTGTTGAAGTCGCAATAGGGGCATTTCGACACGCAGAACGGCCAGTGGACATAAAGGGCGAGCGGTTCGGCCATGGGGAGCGATATAGGGCGCGGCGCGCGAATGTCAGCCGGCGATCAGGCGCCGGATATGATCGCGCACATCGTCCGGCCACTCCGCGATCAGACCGTCGAACGCCGCGCTATCGTCGCGGTACAGCGCGCGCAGCGCCTCTTCATAGCCCGGCAGGTTGCCGCACATATGGCTCATGAAATGATAGGCGGCATCCTTGCGCTTGCGACCGTCACCGGGCGCCCGGCTCGCAGCCTCGACCAGTCGGCGCAGCGCGGCGGAGGCGCCGCCGGGCTGCTCCGCCAGCCAGTCCCAGTGCCGCGGCAGCAGCGTCACCTCGCGCGCCTTGACGCCGAGTCTCGGGCGACCCACCGACGGTGCCAGCGCAGTCGTCGCGGCGTCCCAATAGTCGAGGTCGACCGGCTTGCCGGTCGCATCGTCGAAAACGAGAATCGCGCCGAGGTCGCCCGGATAGCGCTCCTCCAGCCGTTGCCGGACGGTCATGCGCGACCCCGATACGAGTGATGTGTCGCCAAGGAAGGCGGTGACGGTTTGATTATCTTGCTGCATGCCGGCCGATTACACCCGGATAAAATTGGAGTCAATAATATCCGGGTGAAATAAGCGATCAGCCGAAAACACCCGCTACCAGCTTCGCAAACGCATCGGCGCGGTGGCTGATCGCATGCTTCTCGGCCGGGTCTATTTCCGCATAGGTCAGGGGCTTGCCGGACGGAATGAAGACCGGGTCATAACCGAAGCCCAGCGTGCCGCGCGGCGGCCAGGTCAGGCTGCCCTGCGCGCGCCCCTCGAAAACCTCGGCATGACCGTCGGGCCAGGCAAGCGCGAGGGTGCAGACGAAGCAGGCGCTGCGGTCGACCCCCGGCCCCTGTTCGGCAAGCAGCCCCTCGACCTTGCCCATCGCCATATACCAGTCGCGGCCCTTCTCGCCCTCGAACCATTGGCGTTCGGCCCAGTCGGCAGTGTAGACGCCCGGCCGCCCGCCGAGCGCCGCGACCTCGAGCCCGCTGTCGTCGGCAAGCGCCGGCAGGCCCGCGGCGGAGGCGCTGGCGTGCGCCTTGAGCAGCGCATTCTCGGCGAAGGTCGTGCCCGTCTCGGCCGGCTCGGGCAGGCCGAGGTCGCCCGCCGACACCGGATCGATGCCATAAGGTGCGAGCAACGCCCGGATTTCGCGCACCTTGCCCGCATTATGGCTGGCGATGACGAGTTTGCCGGGAGCGAGCTTTCGGGTCACGTCAGCGCCCCACCGCCTTCGCCTGTGCTGCGAAAATCTCGGTGCAGCCGATGCGGGCGAGGCGCAACAGGCGCAGCAGACCTTCCTCGTCATAGGTCGCGCCCTCGGCGCTCGCCTGCACCTCGACGATCTGCCCCTTGCCGGTGAGCACGAAATTGCCGTCGGCCCCCGCGGTCGAATCCTCGTCATAGTCGAGGTCGAGCACCGCGGTGCCGTTGTGGATACCGCACGAGACGGCGGCGACCTTGTCCTCGATCGGGTCTTCGGCGATCGCCTTGGCGGCGAGAAGCTTGTCGACCGCGAGGCGCAGCGCGACCCACGCGCCACTGATCGCCGCGGTGCGTGTTCCGCCGTCGGCCTGGATCACATCGCAGTCGAGGACGATCTGCCGCTCGCCGAGCTTCTTCATATCGACGACGGCGCGCAGGCTGCGCCCGATAAGCCGCTGAATTTCCTGCGTGCGGCCCGATTGCTTGCCCTTCGCCGCCTCGCGGCTGCCGCGCGTGTGGGTGGCGCGGGGAAGCATGCCATATTCGGCGGTCACCCACCCCTGCCCCTTGCCGCGCAGGAAGGGCGGCACCTTTTCCTCGACGCTGGCGGTCACCAGCACCTTGGTGTTACCGAAAGCGACGAGGACGCTGCCCTCGGCGTGGATGGTGAAGTCGGTTTCGATCGCGATGGGGCGCATCTGGTCGGGCGCGCGGCCGGAAGGGCGCATGTCGTCTGTCTCCTCGTGAAGCTGTGGCGGCGCTTAGCGGCGTTGGCGTTCCGGCGCCACCCCCGCAATGCTTGCCCCCGCCCCGCCCCGTCCCTAAATCTGCTTCCATGACCACGCCGCCGATCATCGAACTGACCACGCGCGCACGCGACGTGTTCCGGCTGGTGGTCGACGCCTATCTGGAGACCGGCCAGCCGGTCGGATCGCGCACGCTGTCGAAACTCGCGACGCTCAACCTGTCGCCCGCCTCGATCCGCAACGTGATGCAGGACCTCGAGGAACTCGGCCTGCTCGCCAGCCCGCACACCAGCGCCGGGCGCCTGCCCACAGAGCAGGGGCTGCGCCTGTTCGTCGACGGGATGATGCAGGTCGCCGAGCCGTCGGCCGAGGATCGCGCGCAGATCGAGGCGAGCCTGGCCGAGGGCGGGCCAATCGAAAGCGCGCTCGCGCACGCGACCGCCGCGCTATCGGGCCTGTCGGCCTGTGCCGGGCTGGTGCTGGTTCCGAAGCACGAGCGGGTGCTGAAGCAGGTCGCCTTCGTCCCCATGTCCGACGAGCAGGCGCTCGTCGTCCTGGTCGCGGCCGACGGGACGGTGGAGAATCGCGTCATCGCGATCCCGCCGGGCCTCCAGCCCTCGACGCTGGTCGAGGCGGGCAATTATGTGTCGGCGATGCTGGCCGGCCTGACGCTGGCCGAGGCGCAGGCCCGCGTGCGGCGCGAACTGGAGGCCGAACGCATCGCGATTGACCGTGCCGCCGCCGACCTGGTGTCGCGCGGGCTGGCCATGTGGTCGGTCGACGGTGCAGACCGGCCGGTGCTGATCGTACGCGGTCAGGCGAATCTGCTCGACGAAAGCGCGGTCGGCGACCTCGACCGCGTGCGCCTGCTGCTCGACGAACTGGAAACGAAGCAAGACATCGCGCATCTGCTCGACAGCGCGCGCGAGGGCAGCGCGACGCGCATTTTCATCGGGTCGGAGAACAAGCTCTTTTCGCTGTCGGGTTCGTCGGTTATCGCCGCGCCCTATCATGGCAGCGACGGACGCGTCGTCGGCGTCGTCGGAGTAATCGGCCCGACACGCTTGAACTATGCGCGCATCGTACCCATGGTGGATTTTACCGCACAATCGCTCTCCAGACTGATACGATAGGGTTATGACGAACATCGAAAACGATACGCCAGTCGAAGACGGCCAGACCGAAGACTCCGCCGCCATCGAAACCCCGGCCGCAGAGCCGCAGGACGAGACGGCAAAGCTCGCCGAACAGCTTGCCGCGGTGCAGCAGGACCTGCTCTATGCGCGCGCCGAAACGCAGAATGTGCGCCGTCGCGCCGAAAAGGAGGTCGCCGACGCGCACGCCTATGCCGCGACCAAGTTCGCGCGCGACATATTGTCGGTCGCCGACAATCTGGGTCGCGCGCTGGCCGCGGTCAGCCCGCAACAGCGCGAGGACGAGACGTTCAAGGCGTTCGTCGCCGGGCTGGAAGCGACCGAGCGCGAGTTGATGGGCGTCTTCGAACGCCACGGCATCACGCGCATCGCGGCGATCGGCCTGCCGCTCGACCCGAACCAGCATCAGGCGATGCTCGAAGTGCCAAGCGACAAGGAGCCGGGCACGATCGTGCAGGAAATGCAGGCAGGCTACATGATGAAGGATCGCCTGCTGCGCCCGGCGATGGTCGGCGTGGCGAAGAAGGCGGATTGACGAAAACCCCCTCCTCTTGGGGGAGAGGGATGCGCAGCCTTGGCAACTCGTTGCCTAGGCGAAGCTGGGTGAGGGTTCAGGCGCTGGCGCAATAGCCCTCACCCGCTGCGACTAGCGAACAAGTTCGCAAGTCTCGCTGCCCTCTCCCCAAGGGGAGAGGGGAATTATGCCGCCTTGCGCATCTTCGCGAGCTTCTTCAGCACCATCTCGCGCTTCAGCCGCGACAGATGGTCGATAAAGAGGATGCCCTCCAGATGGTCGTGCTCGTGCTGGATGCACGTCGCCATCAGGCCGGTCATGCGCTCCTTGTGCGGCTGACCGTCGGCGTCCTGCCATTCGACCGTCACCTCGGCGGGGCGCGTCACCTCGGCATATTGCTCGGGGACCGACAGGCAGCCTTCCTGATAGACGCTGTGCTCCTCCGAAAAGTCGGAGAAGACCGGGTTGATGAAGACGCGGGGGTCGCGAATCACCCGCTTCCCCTCCTCATCCTCGGGATCGAGTTCCTGAAGATCGATCACCAGAATGCGCTTCGGCACGCCGACCTGGATCGCGGCCAGCCCGATGCCGGGGGCGTCGTACATCGTCTCGAACATGTCGGCGATCAGCGTCTTCAACTCGGCGTCGAACGTCTCGACGGGCTTCGAAATGACGCGCAGCCGCGGATCGGGGGTCTCTATGATGGGTAGCAGGGCCATGGGCGGGAGGTATGAACTCGCGGGCCCGCCGTCAACCCACCGGTCGCCGCGCACGAAGCGCCTGCGCGAGCGTCCCTTCGTCGAGATAGTCGAGCTCGCCGCCGACCGGCAGGCCGTGCGCAAGCTGGGTCAGGCGCACCGGAAAGGATTCGAGACGTTCGGCGAGATAATGCGCGGTCGTCTGGCCCTCCAGCGTCGCGTTCATCGCCAACACCACCTCGTCGATGCCGCCCGCCGCAACGCGGGCGACGAGCGCGTCGATGCTCAAATCCTGCGGCCGCACGCCTTCGAGCGCCGACAGACGGCCGCCGAGGACATGATATTTGCCGGGGAAGAGTCGCGCCTTGTCGAGCGCCCACAGGTCCGACACCTCCTCGACCACGCACAGGCTGCGTGCGTCGCGGCGCGGGTCGGCGCAGATCGCGCAGGGATCGTGCGTATCAACGTTGCCGCAGACGGTGCAGGTGACGAGCCGTTCGGACACGGTCTGGAGCGCGGCGAGCAGCGGCGCGAAGGCGCTTTCGCGTTTCTTCATCAGGTGCAGCACCGCGCGCCGCGCCGACCGCGGCCCGAGGCCGGGAAGCCGGGCGAGTTGCTGGACGAGGGCTTCGATTTCGGTGGAGGCCATGGGTGCGGTGGTAGTGGGTGTGCAATCGGTGCACAATCCATATGCATAAGTCCATCGCATGTGTCCCCGCGCAGGCGGGGACACATGCAGGCAGAGCAGGGTTGAATGTATCGCCTCCCTCCGCCAAAGCCCGCAACCATGCGCATCGCCTTCATGGGAACGCCGCCCTTCGCGGTGCCGACGCTCGCCGCCCTGCATGCGGCGGGGCACAAGGTTGTGGCGGTCTACACCCAGCCGCCGCGCCCCGCGCGGCGCGGGAAGAAAGTGCAGCGCAGCGCCGTTCACGACTGGGCCGAGGCGCACGGCCTGCCCGTCCGCACGCCGAAAAGCCTGAAGGGCGCCGAGGAGCAGACGGCGTTCGCGGCGCTCGACCTCGATGTCGCGGTGGTCGCCGCCTATGGCCTGATCCTGCCGCAGGCGGTGCTCGATGCGCCGCGCGCCGGGTGCCTCAACGTCCATGGCTCGATCCTGCCGCGCTGGCGCGGCGCGGCGCCGGTGCAGCGCGCGATCCTGGCGGGCGATGCCGAGACTGGTGTCACGATCATGCAGATGGATGCCGGGCTCGACACCGGTGCGATGCGGCTGATCGGACGCGCGCCGGTCGATGGCAAGACGGCGGGCGAACTGACCGCGGAGCTGGCGGCGATGGGCGCCCGACTGATGGTGAAGGTGCTGGGCGACCTCGATGCTTTTGCGCCCGAACCGCAACCCGACGCGGGCGCGACCTACGCCGCGAAGATCGACAAGAGCGAGGCGCGGCTCGATTTCCTGACCAGCGCGGTGCAGGTCGAGCGGCAGATCCGCGCTTTCAACCCCGTTCCCGGCGCCTTTTTCGAACTCGACGGCGAACGATACAAGCTGCTCGCCGCCGAGGTCGTGCATCCGGCCGACACGATTCCGGGCGCGACGCCGGGCATCACGCTCGACGAGGCGCTGACCGTCGCCTGCAACCCCGGCGCGATCCGCGCGACACGGGTGCAGCGCGCGGGCAAGCCGGCGATGGACGCCGCCGAATTGCTGCGCGGGCGCCCGATCGCGAAGGGGGTGCGGCTGGCATGAAAGCGACCTCACTCCCTCACCACCCCGGACCTGATCCGGGATCCCGCTGTCGGGCGGCGCATAGCGGGACCCCGGATCAAGTCGGCATATATATCCCTCAGGCAAGTGGTGAGCTGTTCCCCGGCGAAAGCCGGGGTCCATGCGAGGCAGCGCCGTGCCATCTGGACTCCGGCTTTCGCCGGGGAACAGTGACTTGTCGAAAAGGGATAAGTGCCGATCAAGTCCGGGGTAACGGCAAGAAGGTTAGGCGCGGCCGATGACCCGTTTCGCTCTCACCATTGAATATGACGGCCGCCCCTTCATGGGCTGGCAGCGGCAATCGCACGGCCCCAGCGTCCAACAGGCGCTGGAGGAGGCGGCCGCGCGCATCACGGGCGAGGCGGCGGCGGTCCATGGCGCGGGGCGCACCGACGCCGGGGTCCACGCGATCGCGATGCGCGCGCATGTCGACATCGCCAAGCCGCTCACTCCCTTTCGCCTGATGGAGGCGCTGAACGCGCAGCTTCGCCCCGCCCCCGTCGCGGTGCTGGCGTGCGAAGCGGTCGCCGACGATTGGCACGCGCGCTTTTCGTGCCTGGGGCGCGCCTATGAATATCGCATCGTCAACCGCCGCGCGCCGCTGACCTGGGACAAGGGGCTGGCGTGGCAGTTCGCCAAACCGCTAGACGCGCAGGCCATGCACGGCGCGGCGCAGGCGCTGGTCGGACGGCATGATTTCACCACCTTCCGGTCGGTGCACTGCCAGGCCGAAAGCGCGGTGAAGACGCTCGACCGGCTGAGCGTCAGCCGGCACGGCGACGAGGTGATCGTCGAGGCGGCGGCGCGCAGCTTCCTGCATCACCAGGTGCGCTCGATGGTCGGATGCCTCGTCCTCGTTGGGCAGGGGAAATGGTCGGCGCGCGATCTGAAAGCCGCGCTCGACGCGGCGGACCGCAGCGCGCTCGGGCTCAACGCGCCGCCGGATGGGCTTTATTTCGTGGAAGCGAAATATCCGTAACAAAGGTCGCCTTCGCGAAGGCGACGCATGAAAAAAGGGCGGCCCTGCGGGACCGCCCTTTTCGCTTGTCGGAATGCGGCGGGTTTAGCCCACCTTCTCCACATAATATTTCGGCGCATGCTCGTTGAGGATCTGGAGGATCTTCGCCTGCGCGGTCTTTTCGTCGCTTTCCTCCATCGCGGCGAGTTCGCGCGCGAGACGGCTCGACGCCGCTTCGAAGATCTGGCGCTCCGAATAGCTCTGCTCGGGCTGATCGTCGGCGCGGAACAGGTCGCGCGTCACCTCGGCGATCGACACGAGGTCGCCCGAGTTGATCTTCGCTTCATATTCCTGCGCGCGGCGCGACCACATGGTGCGCTTCACCTTCGGCTTGGTGGTGAGCACCTGTAGCGCTTCCTTCAGCGTCTTGTCCGACGACAGCTTGCGCATGCCGACGCCTTCCGCCTTGTTGGTCGGGACGCGCAGAGTCATCTTTTCCTTTTCGAAGCGGAGGACATAGAGTTCGAGCTGCATGCCCGCGATTTCGGACTTCTGCAGTTCGATGACGCGCCCCACGCCATGTTTCGGATAAACGACATAGTCACCGACTTCAAAGACGAGCGTGTTTGCGGACATGCAAGTTCCTTTCTGTGGCCTTGCCGAGACAGGAAAAGCGCCAAAAGCCGGGTGCCTCCGCCCTCGCAGCGAGGGGGAACGAAGCAATTCGGGCGGCGCTCGCCAGTCTATGACGACAAGGGATAGGCTCCATCGGAAACGACGAAAGCGCCCCCGGCCCGGCGGCGGGAAGAGGCAAACTGTCGGCGTGATGATAGATAGTATAACAGAGTCGCAACAAAATTGCCAGCCCCGCACGGAAATCCGCGGTTGGGCGCCTTGACGACCGGATCGACGCGTTTCAGGTTGAGACTGAATCACAGATAGGGATGCCGGCATGAAAGAGCAAATATGGTGGGTTACGGGCGCCTCGTCGGGGATCGGTGCGGCGCTGGCGCGCGGCCTGTCCGCGCGCGGTGCAAGGCTGATCCTGTCGGGACGCAACGTTGCGGCGCTCGAGGAAGTGGCGAAGGATTGCGGCGCGGGCACGATGGTTCTGCCATTCGAAGCGACCGATTTCGACGCGCTGCCGCGACTCGTCGAAGAGGCGTGGGGCTGGTGCGGCCGTATCGACGGACTGGTGAACAACGCCGGCATCTCGCAGCGCAGCCTGGCGATCGACACCGATTTTTCGGTCTATGAAAAGATCATCGCGGTCGACCTGCTGGCGCCGATCGCCCTCACCCAGCAACTCCTGCCGCGCATGATGGGTGCGGGCGGCGGCCAGATCGTCGCGATTTCGAGCGTCGCGGGAATCGCGGGCGTGCCGCTGCGCAGCGCCTATTGCGCCGCGAAGCACGGGCTGATCGGCTATCACGACAGCGTGCGCGCCGAAAACGAGCATTTGGGGCTGAAGGTACTGGTGGTCGCGCCGGGGTCGGTCGCGACCAACGTCAGCCGCAACGCGCTCAACGCCGACGGCAGCGTGCGCGGGGAAAGCGACGCCGCGATCGACAACGGCCTGTCGCCCGAAACCGCCGCCGCGCAAATTCTGGACGCCGTCGCGCAGGGCAAGCGCGAGATCGTCGTCGCGGAGGGACCGGAAGCACAGATCGCCGCGCTGCGCCGCAGCGACCCCGACGCGCTGTTCGACCGGATGAGCGCGATGGTCCAGGCCGGCTATGCGAAACAGATGAAGGCCGAGCGCTAAGTCGACCCCTATCGTCATTACGAGCGGAGCGAAGCAATCGAGAGCGGTTTACTCGATCTCTGGATTGCCGCGTCGCCTTCGGCTCCTCGCAATGACGAAACAAAGAAAAAGCCCCGCCAGATCGCTCCGGCGGGGCTTTCTTTCGCCCGGGACGGGAAGCGATTACATCGCGTGTCCCGCCAGCGCCGCGAGCAGCAGCAGCGCGACGATGTTGGTGATCTTGATCATCGGGTTGACGGCCGGACCCGCGGTATCCTTGTAGGGATCGCCGACGGTGTCGCCGGTCACCGCGGCCTTGTGGGCTTCGCTGCCCTTGCCGCCGTGGTTGCCGTCCTCGATATATTTCTTGGCATTGTCCCACGCGCCGCCGCCCGAGGTCATCGACAGGGCGACGAACAGCCCGCCGACGATCACGCCGAGCAGCAGGGCGCCGAGCGCGGCAAAGCCGTTCGCCTGCCCCGCAACCGCCGAGATGACATAATAGACGACGATCGGCGCCAGCACCGGCAGCAGCGAGGGGATAATCATCTCCTTGATCGCCGCCTTGGTGACAAGGTCGACCGTGCGCGCATAGTCCGGCTTCGACGTGCCCGCCATGATGCCGGGATCACCCGCGAACTGTTCGCGCACGTCCTTCACGACGTCGCCCGCCGCGCGGCCGACCGCGGTCATCCCCATCGCGCCGAACAGATAGGGCAGCAGCGCGCCCAGCAGCAGGCCGACGATGACGTACGGATTTTCGAGGCTGAAATCGACCGATAGGTTCGGGAAGAACTCGCGCAGGTCGGTCGTGTAGGCGGCGAACAGCACCAGCGCGGCCAGCCCCGCCGAACCGATCGCATAGCCCTTCGTCACCGCCTTGGTCGTGTTGCCGACGGCGTCGAGCAGGTCGGTCTTTTCACGCACCGAATCGTCGAGGCCCGCCATTTCGGCGATGCCGCCGGCGTTGTCGGTCACCGGACCATAGGCGTCGAGCGCAACGACCATGCCAGCGAGCGCGAGCATCGCGGTCGCGCCATAAGCGATGCCGATCAGGCCCGCGAGCTGATAGGCGATGATGATCCCCGCGACGATGACGAGCGTCGGCAGCGCGGTGGCTTCGAGGCTGATCGCAAGGCCCTGGATCACGTTGGTGCCGTGGCCCGTTTCCGAAGCTTTGGCGATCGAGCGCACCGGACGGAAATTGGTGCCGGTGTAATATTCGGTGATCCAGATGATCAGGCCGGTGATGACGAGACCGAGCAGCGAGCAATAGAAGAGCGCGCGGCCGGTGAATTCGGTGCCCGCAATCGTCGCGTTCATGTCGCCGAGGACATAGCCGGTCGAAATCCAGATCGCCGGAACCGCCAGGATCGCCGAGACGAGGAAGCCCTTGTACATCGCGCCCATCACGTTGTTCGAGCCGCCGAGGCGGACGAAATAGGTGCCGATGATCGAGGTGATGATGCACACGCCGCCGATCAGCAGCGGCAGCGCCATCAGGCCCGGCAGCAGGTCGCCTGCGCCCTTGAGCAGCAGCGCGGTCAGCACCATGGTGGCGCCGACGGTGACGACATAGGTTTCGAAGAGGTCGGCGGCCATGCCCGCGCAGTCGCCGACATTATCGCCGACATTGTCGGCAATCACCGCGGGGTTGCGCGGATCGTCCTCCGGAATGCCGGCCTCGACCTTGCCGACGAGGTCGGCGCCGACGTCGGCGGCCTTGGTGAAGATGCCGCCGCCGAGACGCGCGAAGATCGAGATCAGCGAGGCGCCGAAGGCGAGCGCGACGAGGCCGTCGACGACCGTGCGGTCGTCGCCGCCGACCGTCCGGCCCATCTGGACCGTCAGCACCCAGTAGAAGACCGCGATCGCGAGCAGCGCGAGCCCGGCCACCAGCAGACCGGTGATCGCACCGGCGCGGAACGCCAGCGTCAGGCCCGCCTGCAGCCCCTTCTGCGCCGCCGCGGCGGTGCGCACGTTCGAGCGGACCGAGATGTTCATGCCGATGAACCCGGCAACGCCGGACAGGATCGCACCGATGGCGAAGCCCGAAGCCGAAATGGGACCGAGCGCCCAGAGGACGATCGCCGCGACGACGACGCCGACGATGGCGATGGTGCTGTACTGACGCTTCAGATAGGCCTGCGCCCCTTCCTGGATGGCGCCTGCGATTTGCTGCATCTTTTCATTACCGGCCGAGGCGCCGAGCACCTGGCGGGAGGTAATGAATCCATAGAGCACGGCCAAAAGGCCGCACGCTATCGCGATCAAAACCGGATTCATGCGTGTCTGTTCCTTCCCCATTGAAGGAGGCGGACACAGGCTGGCAGTCGAGACGTCCGACTTGTCGATGCCGGTTCGCTCTTTCCCCTGATGCGACCGCCCCAATTGGTGGCGGGGTTATGGGAAGAAAGGCGGCCAAGGGCAAGCCCGGTTTTTCGGTACCTCCGCCCCGTCGCGGATCAGTGCATGAAACCGAGCCGGTCGGGCAGTGCGACGCGCTGCGCTCCGTCGACCACCACGATCCCTTCGCCGACCCCGGCATGGCCGATCGGGGTCACGGCGATATTGAGCGCCTCCGCCGTTGCACGGATGACGGCGCCGGCATCGGGGTCGGCGGCGAACAACAGCTGATAATCGTCCCCCGCCGTGGCCGCCGCCAGCCGCGTGTCGAGCACGTCGGGGCGCACGGCGAGCAGCGCCGCCGACAGCGGCACCGCATCGAGCCGCAGCGTGATCCGGCAGCCGCTCGCCGCCGCCATCCGCTGCGCGTCGATCAGCAACCCGTCGGACACGTCCATCATGGCGCGGACATGCGGCGCGAGCGCCTGTCCCAGTGTGAGCTGCGGCTGCGGGCGGCTATAGGCGGCGAGACACGTCTCGTTGGCGTCGATCTCTCCAAGCCGCATCGCGAGGCCGGCCCCGGCGTTGCCGATCGTCCCGCTGACCCAGAGCCGGTCGCCGGGCTTCATGCCGCTGCGCGACGGCGCAACCGCGGCCGGCGCCCGGCCGATGGCCGTCAGACCGAAGCTGCGCGGCGCCCCCGCCGGAACGCCGACGGTATCGCCGCCGAGCAAGGGCAGGCCGTAGCGGCGCAGCACGATGTCGAGTCCGTCGGCAAAGGCGGCGTCCCAGGCCGCATCGCCCGCCAGACTATAGCCGAGCAGCACCCCAACCGGCACCGCCCCCTTCGCAGCCAGGTCGGAGAGGTTCACCGCAACGAGCTTCCATGCGACGTCTTGCGGGCGCTCGTCGGGAAGAAAATGCACGCCCTCGACGATCATGTCGTGGGTGAGGACGAGATCGCCCAGCACGGCGGCGTCGTCCGCGAGCCCACGCGCAGCGGGGTCGGTCGCGATGCCGCGCAGGCGGGCGATGAAATCGGCTTCGGTCACAACACAACCCCGTTCGCCCTGAGCTTGTCGAAGGGCCGTCCTTTCCCTTGACGTCGCTAAAAGAAGGGCGGGGCTTCGACAAGCTCAGCCCGAACGGCTGAAAGAACGGTTCACCCCTTCGCCCGCACATCCTTGCCGATCGCATCGAGCAGACCGTTGGCGAACCCTGCCTCGCGCCCGTCGAAGAAGGCCTTTGCGACATCGACATATTCGCTGACCACCGCGCCGACCGGCACATCGCCGCGCGCGATCAGTTCGTAGGCGCCGGCGCGCAGGATCGCCTTCATCGTACGGTCGAGGCGGTCGAGCGTCCAGCCGCTCGCCAGCCGCGCGGCGATCGCGGCATCGACCTCGGCCTGGCGCGCGAGCGCGCCCTTCACGATGTCGTCGAAGAAGGGGACGTCGGCCTCCGCATATTCGGCATCCTCGATGATGGCGCCGATGCGATGCTGGTGGAATTCATGGAGGAGCTGCGCCGTGGGCGTGCCCTCCATCTCATGCTGATAGAGCGCCTGCACGGCGGCGAGCCGTGCGGCGGAGCGGGACTGGGCGCGTTTGTTCATGGCTTTGCCTGTTCGAGTCTGTTCTGGACGCTGAGCGCATGGGCGGGAAGCCCCTCGGCCTCGGCGAGCGCGACCGCGGCCGGACCGATCGCCGCCAGCGCGCCCTCGTCGAGTGCGAGGAAGCTGGTGCGCTTCATGAAGTCGGCGACCGACAGCCCGCTCGAAAAGCGCGCGCGGCGTCCGGTGGGGAGGACATGATTGGGGCCGGCGACATAATCGCCGATCGCTTCGGGCGTCTGGCGGCCGAGGAAGACCGAGCCGGCGTGACGCACCTTGGCGAAGAGCGCGTCGGCTTCGGCCGCATCGACCGCGAGTTCGAGATGCTCGGGCGCGAGCCGGTCGCACAACGGGATCGCGTCGGCCAGCGTCGGCACGATGACGATCGCGCCATTGGCATCCCAGCTCGCGGTCATCGTCCCGGCGGTGGCGAGCGTCGGGATGACTGTGGCGACCGCCGCCGCCACCGCGTCGGCGAAAGCATTATTATCGGTGAAGAGGATCGACTGGCTCGTCGGGTCGTGCTCGGCCTGGCTGAGCAGGTCGGCGGCGATGACATGCGGGTCGTTCCGGGCGTCGGCGACGACGACGATCTCGCTCGGGCCCGCGACCATGTCGATGCCGACCAGCCCATAAAGCTGGCGCTTCGCCTCGGCGACCCAGGCGTTGCCGGGGCCGGTGACGACATCGACGGGCGCGATCCGATCGGTGCCATAGGCAAGCGCGGCGACCGCCTGCGCTCCGCCGACGCGCCATATCTCGTCGACGCCGCCGATATGCGCCGCCGCCATGACGACGGGATTGATCGTGCCGTCGGGTGTCGGCGTGACCATCACGATGCGTTCGACCCCCGCGACCTTGGCGGGAAGGATGTTCATCAGCACCGACGAGGGATAGGCGGCGCGTCCACCGGGAACATAGACCCCCGCCGCATCGACCGCGCGCCAGCGCGCCCCGAGCCGCGCGCCCGCCGCGTCGCGATAGTCGCGGTCCGCCGGGCGCTGCGCCGCGTGATAGGCGCGGATGCGCTCCGCCGCGAGGTCGAGCGCCGCGCGCAGGCCGGGCGCGAGCGCGTCATAGGCGGCGGCGCATTCCTGCTTCGAGATGCTCCAGCCGCTCGCGTCGAGGTCGAAGCGGTCGAAGCGGCGCGTATAGTCGGCAAGCGCCGCGTCGCCTTCCGCCTTCACCCGCGCGACGATCGCGGCCACATCGGCCGATACGCCCGAATCGCTTTCGCGCCGGTCGTCGACCAGCGCGTCGAAGGCAGCGCGAAAGCCAGGAGCGGAGGCGTCGAGCCGTCGCACTCAATTTGCTCCGACGGGACTCGACACGGCCTCGCGGAACCGTTCGACCAGCGCCGGCACCTCGGCCGAGCGCAGCTTGAACGCCGCGCGGTTGACGATCAGCCGCGCCGACACCTCGCTGATCACCGTCTGTTCGGCGAGTGCGTTCTCGACCAGCGTGCGCCCCGTCGAGACGAGGTCGACGATATGCGACGCAAGTCCCAGCTTCGGCGCGATTTCCATCGCGCCGTTGAGCTTGATGCATTCGGCCTGGATGCCCTGCCCCTCGAACCAGCGGCGCGTCGTCGCGGGATATTTGGTCGCGACGCGGATATGGCTGGCGCCCCCGAAGTCGGCGGCGCCCGGCGGCGTACTGCCCGCCGGCCCGGCGAGCGACAGGCGGCAGTGGCCGATGCCGAGATCGACGGGCGCGTAAAGTTCCGAATAATCGAACTCGTCGATCACGTCGGACCCGACGATGCCGAGTTGTGCCGCGCCGTGCGCGACGAAGGTCGCGACGTCGAAGGCGCGCACGCGGATCAGCGAGATATGCGGCTGGTTCGTCCCGAACACCAGCGCGCGGCTCTTCTTGTCGAAGAAATCCGCCGCGGGCTCAATGCCGACACGCGCGAGCAGCGGCAGCGCCTCGTCGAGGATGCGTCCCTTGGGGATGGCAAAGATGATCGGTTCGGGCATAAGCACCGCGCCCATAAGCGGCGACGGGAGAAAGGGCAATGAGCGAGCGCTACGAGTTCATCGACATCAGCGCGACCGGCGCCGATGCGGTGCGCACCGCCTTCAAGAACCAAGTCGCCTATTGCCGCGCCGCCGACGCCCCCGTGACGGCGCGGATCGTCGCGGCACTCGCGACGCTGATCGACGCGCCCGCGACCAGATTCGCCCGACGCATGGCGGAATGGCAGGGCGCGCCGCTTGCCGACGCGCTGCCGCTGCGCGCCGCGGGCGGGCTGCATGCGCTGCACCTGTCGGGCGCCGCGCCCGAGCTTGCACCCATCTATGCCGATGCCGACGACATCAACGACGCCGCGATCGTCGCCGGAGTCGTCCAGCGGCAAGAGGCGGCGCTGCTGCCGTGGCTCGACGGTCCGCCGCAAACCAACGAGGCGGGGCGGTCGTCGAACTTCATCGCAGCGATGCTGTGGCTCGCCGAGCAAGGCCTGTCGCCGCGCTTCGATTGCCTCGAAATCGGATCGAGCGCGGGGATCAACCTGATGATCGACCGTTATCATTACGATCTGGGCGGCGTGCAGGTCGGGCCTCGACCCGGGGTCATGGCCTTCACCCCCGAATGGCAGGGAAACCATCCGCCGCAGCGGCCGATCGAGATCGCGGCCCTGAAGGGATGCGACGTCGCACCGGTCGACCTGACCGATCCCGCGCAGGCGCTGCGGCTCAAGGCCTATATCTGGCCCGAGCATGCGGTGCGCTTCGCGCGCATGGAAGCGGCGATCGCCGCGGCGCGCGAAAGGAAACCGGATCTCGTTCGCGCCTCCGCCGCCGATTTCGTCGAGGCCGAACTGAAAAAGCCGCAGGCGGCCGGCACCACGCGCCTGCTGATGCACTCGATCGTGTGGCAATATGTGCCCGAGGACCAGCAGATGCGCGTGACGACCGCCATGGAGGAAGCCGGCGCCGAAGCGACGCCCGACCGCCCGCTCGCCTGGATCTCGCTCGAAGCCAACCGCACCGTGCATCATCACGAACTGGTCGTGCGCTATTGGCCCGGCGGCGAAGCGAGTCGCCTGCTCGCGCGCTCGCACCCGCATGGTGCGTGGGTCAAGTGGACCGGATAATCGGGAACTTGCAAACGGTTTTCAGGCACCCGCCACCGCGATCGGATTCGCCCCGGCCAGCAAGCTCCGGCATTCGGTGAATACGCCGCCCAGCACGCTGCGAATCTCATCCCATACCTGCCGCTCGTCGGCGGCATCGGCGGGAACGCTTTCGGCGATCACGTCGATCGTCGCATCGACCAGCCCGCGATACCAGTCGAACGATACCTGGAGCGTGAACTGATGATGCGGAACCGAATTTTCGAGCAATATCTCGATCTCGGTCGGGCGTTCGAGACAATACATCAGGCAATAGAGGCAGTTGTCGACCATCTCGTGCTCCAGCGCCGAGGTCCGCCCCATTCCGTGCCGCTCGAAACTGGCCGCGGCGTCGGGGTGCCGCGCATAATAGCGCGCCATCACCACCGGCGTGATGTCGCCGATCGCGTCGGCGGCCCGCGTCAGGCTGCGATCGAGCAATTCCAGTTTTTGCGCACGGTCCATCTCCAACCTCTCCTTTTTTCAAAGGAGTATTTCAAATGCGGGTTTTAAGGCAAGCGTTATGCGCACCGGGAGGATGCGCACGCGTCAGAGGCGCGCGGCGATCTCCGCCAGCATGTCGTGCACCGGCGTCGGCGCGGCGGGCGCATCCCAGCCCGCCTCGAGCGCGGCAACGCGTTCGAACAGCCGCTCGCTCGCCATGACGACGCGGGCGACCGGGGCATCGAAGCGGGCGCAGACAGACCAATCGGCCAGGACGGGATCGCCGATGCGCGCGGCGCTGTCGTCGGGTCCGGCCCCCGGATCGCCGGCGATCATCGCGCGGCGGTGGAGCAGCCAGGCGATGATATGCATCAGCCGCGCCGTCGTTTTGAGCGATTCGCAGGCGAGACCGACCTGAAGCAGGCCATCGCCGCCCGGATCGCGCATCGCTGCAAAGGCCGCATGCGCCTCGTCGGCGAGCAGCATCGCTTCGACATAGAGATTTTCGACCTGCGCGCGATGAACCGGCCGGCCGATTCCGCGCATGCCCGACTGCCGCTCGTCCATCGCGCGGCCATGCCACGGCCGCGGCGCGCACCGCAACGCCGCTAACCATCTTTCCGTCGCGCGCGCGGATCAGGCGATGATGTCGGGCAGAAGCTGATCCTCGCACCATGCGATCTCGTCCCGCAGCCGCAGCTTGTGCTTCTTCATGCGGGCGAGCTGGAGCTGGTCGGGAACCGTCGCCGTGGCGAGCGCGATGATCGCCGCATCGAGGTCGCGATGCTCGGTCCGAAGCCGTTCGAGGCGCTGGGCGATGTCTTCCGGATTCACGCCCGTCTCCTGCCACGGCCACCGCTGGTCCGCAACGGGGACCGTCCGGCCGAATCGTCACGACTTTCGGGGCAATTCATGTTTTACTCGCCCCTGCCTACCCGATTCGAAAAGGAGAAGGCCTCATGAGCACATCGCACCTTTCCGCCCTGAAGTCCCGTCACGCGGACCTCGACGCGAAAATTGCGAATGAAGAACGGCGCCCATCGCCCGATGCGGCCCTGCTGGCGCAGATGAAAAAGCAGAAGCTGAAAATCAAGGAAGAGATGCTCGCGTTCGATTGAGCGAGTCCCCGACTGCTACCGCCGGCTGATGCCTTCCATCGCGAAGCGCGTCAGCGCGGGCGGTAGAAAGGCCCCCGGTTGAGCGCGGAGATGTGCGGGGGAACCTCCATTTTGCGAACCACCTGACGGCGCACCGCCTGCGGATCGACCGGCCGGTCGAACGCGACGCCGAACTTGCCGTCACCGATCCAGACGATCCGCCCCGGCACCGGGCCGATGTTGCGCAGATCGACTTCGACCGCGCCGCCCTGTTCAAGCCCCCTGATCCGGCCCTGCACCTCGGCGAGCATGCCGCCCGCCGACAGGTTGCGGACGCGGACGAGCACCGTGTCGGGCGCCCCCGCCAGTTGCAGCCGCGCCTGCATGAACAGGCTGTCGCGGTCGGCGCTTCGCGACAGCGCCGCCACTTCCTCGTCTACCGATGTGTGTTCGTGGGATTCCATGCGACCCGTTCCCCGTTTGATTCAGGGGACGAATCTAGGCAGCAGCCCTTGCGATATTGTAAATGGCGCCGACGCCTTTCGGCCCGGCCGCAATCAATCCTCGCGCGAAATGCGCTCGTTACGCTCGTGGCGCTCCTGCGCTTCCAGCGTCATCGTCGCGATCGGGCGCGCCTGAAGCCGCGCGAGCGAGATGGGTTCGCCGGTGACCGCGCAATAGCCATATTCGCCTTCGTCGATGCGGCGGATCGCGGCGTCGATCTTGGCGATCAGCTTGCGCTGGCGGTCGCGGGTCCGCAGCTCGATCGCCCAGTCGGTCTCGCTCGACGCGCGGTCGGCAAGATCGGGCTCGCGCAGCGGACCGTCCTGCAGATGCGCCAGCGTCGATTCGGCTTCGGAAAGGATCGACTTCTTCCACGCGAGCAGGAGGCCGCGGAAATAATCCTGCTGCCGTTCGTTCATGAACGGCTCGTCCTCGTTGGGGACATAATCCGAATCGAGATTGGACCTGGCTTCGCGGAGGGCGTCGGCGCCAACATCGGCAATCTTGGTCGGCATAAGGGGCTCTCGCGTCCTTTCCTGTCGCCTTGCCGCCGAAATGGCGGTCCAAGGAATGCGCCGCGCCTATAACCAGCCGCAGGTTGGGACACAAGCGCCAAGGACCGATAGGCGGCCCCGGGTGAAGCGCCGCTGAACCGGCTCGACGCTCTCCGCAAGCCCACCGCGCTCACCCATTCGATCGCCCAGCCGTTTACTAATGGACATGATTCGGTAAAAATCCGTGCTGTTTTGGGACAAAGTAGCGCTTTAGAGTTGATTTCGATCCCATTTTCCCGCTCTCGGACAGGCAAACGCGGTTAACGCAATTGCCGTGTTCACAAAGCATTGGCCTTTTGCTCTTAGTGAAAGGCGCAATCGGTGCCGGCGGCAGCGCTGGGGGCACCTGCAACGGGAAAAGAGAGAGAAACCTATGTCTGTCCGAATGGCCCTCGCAAAGCTTTGTGCCTGCACATGCGGCGGCGCGATCATCGGCACCGGCGCGATGCAGGTCGCCGACGTGCCGCGAGCGAAGGCGCAGACGGTGCAGAACTGCTGCACCAAGAAAGTGGTGCGCAAGCGGCACGTGGCGCGCAAGCCGGTGAAGCGCGTCCGCCGCGTGGTCACGACGAAGCGGATCATCCGCACCACCACCCCGCAGACGCAGGTGGTGACGCAGACGGTTCCGCTGCCCCCCATCCCCTATGCGCCCTTCCCGCAGCGCGGCGGCTTCGAAGGCGGCGGTGGCGGCGGCGGAGTCACCGTGATCGGCGGTGGCTTCGGCGGCGGTTTCGGTGGCGGCTTCTTCGGGGGTTTCTTCGGCGGCAGCAGCGGCGGCGGGAGCAGCGGCAGCGTCGTCATCACCTCGACGACCACGGGCGGGCTCAGCTCGACCACCAGCAGCACCTCGGGCGGGGTTTCCACTTCGACCGGCGGGGTCAGCACCTCGACCTCGACGGGTGGCGTCAGCACGTCGACCGGCGGCGTTTCGACTTCCACGGGCGGCGTCTCGACCTCGACCGGCGGCGTGTCGACCTCGACCGGCGGGGTCAGCACTTCGACCGGCGGCGTTTCGACCTCGTCGGGCAACGTCAGTTCCTCCTCTTCGAGCAGCAGCAGTTCCTCTTCGTCGAGCAGCAGTTCGTCCTCCTCGTCGTCGAGTTCCTCCTCGTCGGGCGGCGGCAGCTCGTCGAAGGGCGGAAGCTCGCACGGCGGGTCGTCGCGCGGCGGCAGCTCGCATGGCAATTCGTCCCACGGCGGATCATCGCATGGAAGCTCGTCGAAGGGCGGCAGTTCGCACGGCAGCTCGGGCTGGGGCGGCACGTCGGGCGGCTCGGGCGGTTCGGGCAGCAGCTCTTCGAGCAGCAGTTCCTCCTCTTCGTCCTCTTCCTCGTCGTCGAGCGGTTCGAGCGGCGCGTCGACCTCGACCGGCGGCGCATCCTCGTCGTCGAGCAGTTCCTCCTCCTCGTCGTCCTCGTCGAGCAGCAGTTCGTCGAGCGGCGCGACCTCGTCTGGCGCGACGGGCGGCAGCAGCAGCTTCGGCGGATCGACGGGCAGCTCGTCATCCTCGTCGAGCAGCAGTTCCTCGTCGTCGTCGAGCAGTTCCTCTTCTTCGAGCTCCTCGTCTTCGTCGAGTTCGGGCGGCAGCACGAGCAGCGGGTCGTCGGGCGATCCGACCCCGGTGCCGGCACCGCCGATGATGCTGCTGTTCGGCGCCGCCGCCGCCGCGCTGGTGATGCGCCGCCGTGCGGCCAACCGCGACGGCGACGACAGCGAAGCGGCATAACGGGCCACTGGCGGCAGACGGCCTCGCGCCGGATGCCGAATGATGGGGGCCGTCCCTTGGGGCGGCCCCCTTTTTCGTGGCGGTCATGATTTCGGCCCCGGGATCGCCCCGCGTCGTCATTGCGAGCGGAGGGGCGAACGCGGGCTTGCACCGCCCGCTCCGCGCCGCCATAGCGCGGCCATGCACGATATCCGCCTGATCCGGGACGACCCCGCCGCGTTCGACGCGGGCCTCGCGCGCCGCGGCCTTGCCCCCCTGTCCGAAACCATCCTGGCCGCCGACGCCGCGCTGCGCGCGTTGCAGACCGACATGCAGGCCGCGCTCGCGCGTCGCAACGAGGCGTCGAAGGCGATCGGCCAGGCGATGGCTCAGGGCGACACGGCCACCGCCGAAACGCTGAAGGCCGAGGTCGCGGCGCTGAAGCAGTCGCTCCCCGATCGGGAAGCCGCCGAGCGCGCGCAGCTTGCCGCATTGCAGGACAGCCTCGCCGCGCTCCCCAACCTGCCCGCCGCCGACGTTCCGGAGGGTGAGGACGAGGAAGGCAATGTCGAGATTTCGCGGTGGGGCACCCCGCGCACCTTCGCCTTCACGCCGCGCGAGCATGCCGATTTCGCTCCCGCGCTCGGCCTCGATTTCGAGACTGCGGCGCGGATGTCGGGTGCCCGCTTCGCCTTTCTGAAAGGGGCTATGGCACGGCTCGAACGCGCGCTCGGCCAATTCATGCTCGACCGGCAGACCGGCGAGGCGGGTTATCGCGAATGCGCGACGCCGCTGCTGGTGCGCGACGAGGCGGCATTCGGCACCGCGCAGCTTCCCAAGTTCCGCGAGGACCTGTTCCAGACCACCGACGGCCGCTGGCTGATCTCGACGTCGGAGATGAGCCTGACCAACGCGGTGCGCGAGGAGATATTGCCCGAGGCCGACCTGCCGCTGCGCATGACCGCCCTCACCCCCTGCTTCCGGTCCGAGGCGGGCGCGGCGGGGCGCGACACGCGCGGCTATATCCGCCAGCACCAATTCTGGAAGGTCGAGCTGGTGTCGGTCACCCGCCCGGAGGACAGCGACGCCGAACTCGAACGCAAGACGCGCGCCGCCGAGGCGATCCTCGAGGCGCTCGACCTGCCCTATCGCCGGATGCTGCTGTGCGCAGGCGACATGGGCTTTTCGGCGCGCAAGACCTATGACCTCGAAGTGTGGCTGCCCGGCCAGGGCGCGTACCGCGAGATTTCGAGCTGTTCCAACTGCGGCGATTTCCAGGCGCGGCGCATGAACACCCGCTTTCGCCGCGAGGGCGCGAAGGGCAACGAGTTCGTCCACACGCTCAACGGCTCGGGGCTGGCGGTCGGGCGCACGCTGGTCGCGATCCTCGAAAATTATCAGCTGGAGGACGGCAGCGTCGATATTCCAGCGGCGCTGCTGCCTTATATGGGTGGAGTCACGCGGCTGACACCCATCACCTGACTATCCTCGTCGTCCCGGCCTTGGGCCGGGGTGACGAAAAGAGAAAGAAACCAGAGTGCGCATCCTCCTCACCAACGACGACGGTTATCACGCCCCCGGCATGGCGGTGCTCGAAGCGATCGCGCGGCAGCTTTCGGACGATATCTGGGTCTGCGCCCCGTCGGAGGAGCAGTCGGGCGCCGGCCATTCGCTGACGCTGTCCTATCCGGTGCGCGTCCGCCAGCATGGCGAACGGCGCTGGTCGTGCACCGGCACCCCGACCGATTCGGTGATGATCGCGATCGGCAAGCTGATGCCCGAAAAGCCCGACCTGATCCTGTCGGGGGTCAACCGCGGCGCCAATCTGGGCGACGACATCACCTATTCGGGCACGGTGTCGGCGGCAATCGAGGGGGCGCTGGCCGGCATCCCGGCGATCGCGCTGAGCCAGGTCTATGCGCGCGAGGGCATGGGCGACACCGTTCCCTTCGGCGCGGCCGAGGCGTGGGGGGCGAAGGTGCTGGCGCCGCTGCTCGCGATGCGGATGGCGCCGCGGACGCTGATCAACGTCAACTTCCCGGCCGTCCCCGCCGACGCGGTACGCGGGATCCGCGTCGTCCGGCAAGGCTTCCACGACTATAGCCGCGGCTCGATCGTCGAAGGCGTCGATCCGCGCGGCTACACCTATTACTGGTTCGGGCTGCACGGCATCGAGCATTCGCTGGGCGCCGACAGCGACCTCGAGGCAATCGACGCCGGCTATATTTCGGTGACGCCGCTGCAACTCGACCTGACCCACGACGCCTCGCTCGCTGCGTTGCGGAGCGCCTACCAGGGCTGAGCGGAAGAGAGGCGATGCCGTCCGATGCTCGATGCATTGGCGCGATCACTCTCGAGTATAACACATCGTATCCCCGCGCAGGCGGGGGCCTATGGCTGTGGGGGATTCGGGTTTCGGCACGGTTTTCCCTTCCGCCACCCTGAACTTGCTTGGCAATGATCCCTTTTCGACAAGTCACCGTTCCCCGGCGAAAGCCGGGGTCCACGTGGGGTAGCGCCGCCGCGCATGGACCCCGGCTTTCGCCGGGGAACAGCTCCTGACTCGCCTGAAGGACATATGCGCCAACTTGTTTCAGAACCCGCCCCGGACCCGATCCGGGGTCCATGGTCCGCCCTCGAATGAAAGGCGGCACAAAAGGGAAGGTCCGGCCATGGATGCTGAAACGAGTTCAACATGACGGACGAGGCAGCGCGCCGAACGCCGACTCCCCATAGACCATAGAGCGTCTTGGCGCCGACGCCGGCTTTTCTTTGCGCTGGGCTCCCGCCTCCGCGGGAGCACACGAGTATTTTCGCGATCCGCTTCGCTGAAAAGAGCGTCCCACGACCTCCGATCACGCCGTTTCTGTTCCGAAATGAAACAGATGGCTGGCGTTCGCCGCCTGGCTTTGGCAAGGAAGCGGTGTGGGGGCGCTTATTCACCGTATCGGGCCGCTTGTGGGCGCGGCATTGCTGGGCGGCTGTATTCCAGCGGCCACGTCGCCGACGCCGCGCGCGACCGCACCGGTAGCCAGCGCGCCGGCGCCGTCTGCCGCGCGTGACGATTTCGAACGGCGCTCGCTGGACGAGGTCGTTGGCGGCGACGCGCGGCAGACCTGGACGCTGAAACCCGTCACCGCCGACGCGCGCGCGGTCACGGCCGGCACCTACACCGTGCGGCCGGGCGATACGCTGCGCGCGATCGGCGCGATGACGGGCGCGGGGTCGGAGGCGATCGCGATGGAGAACGACCTCGCCCCGCCCTACACGCTGCATCCCGGCCAGACGCTCCGCATTCCCGCGGGCCTCTATCATCGCGTCGCGGCGGGGGAGACGGGCATTGGCATCGCACAGGCCTATGGCGTCGACTGGGGGGAGATCGTCACGATCAACGCGCTCGGCGAACCCTATATCCTGCGCGTCGGCCAGCGGCTGCGCCTGCCGGCCGAGGCACGGGCCCAATCGCCGCGCGCCGTCGACGTGGCGGCACGCGCGGCATCCTTCACGCTCGACATCGACGACATCGCGACGGGCAGCCAGCCCGCGCTCGCCGAAAGCGGGCGCCCTGCCACGGCCAGCGCGGTGCCAAAACACCCGGTGACGACGGCAATCGCGGCGCCGGCCGCCTTTTCCGGCCGCTTCCGCTGGCCGCTCGCCGGTCCGGTCATCGCCCGCTTCGGTCCGCTGGCGCCCGGCAAGGTCAACGACGGCATCAACATCGCCGCAGCGCAGGGGACGCCGATCCACGCCGCGGCGGACGGCGTCGTCGCCTATGCCGGCGACGAGATCGCCGTCTATGGCGGCCTGATCCTGATCGACCATGGCGGCGGCTGGATGAGCGCCTATGGCCACGCGGGCGAAATCGCGGTGCAGCGCGGGCAGGCGGTGAAGGCCGGCGCCGTCATCGGCCGCGCCGGCGCGAGCGGCCAGGTCCAGTCGCCGCAACTCCATTTCCAGCTCAGGAAGAATCGGGTACCCGTCGATCCGATGAAGCAGTTGCCGCCCCGATAGCCGCCGATGGCCAGACGACTACCCCGGAGCGTCCAGCGCCAGTTCGACGTCCTGCGCCGCGCGACCCGCTGGCCGATCTGGGCCGACCTGGTCACGCGGCTGGGCGTCGCCTTCCTGCTGATCGGGATCGCGGTGGCGATCCACTGGGCCGGTCGCGACGGGCTGGTCGATCACGAGGACGGCGCCATCAGCTTCCTCGACGTCGTCTATTTCACGATGATCTCGGTCACCACCACCGGCTTCGGCGACATCACCCCGGTGTCCGACCGGGCGCGGCTGGTCGAGGCGGTGGTGGTCACGCCGATCCGCATCGCCGTGCTCTTCATCTTCGTCGGCACCGCCTATCAATTCGTCCTCAAACGCACATGGGAAAAATGGCGCATGGCCCGCATCCAGGCAAAGCTCACCAACCATATCGTCGTTCTCGGCTTCGGCGTCAGCGGCAGCGAAGCCGTCAAGGAACTGATCGTGCGCGGCACCGATCCGTCGCAGATCGTCGTCATCGACCCGGCGCGCGGGCGCGTCGCCGCCGCCGAGCACATGGGCTGCAACGTGATGGAGGGCGACGCGTCGAACGACGACACGCTGCTGCACATCCGCATCAACGAAGCGAAGAGCGTGCTCGTTTCCGCCGGGCGCGACGACACCTCGATCCTGATCGTGCTCACCGTGCGCCATCTCGCACCGCACGTTCCGATCAGCGTCGTCATCCGCACCCAGGACAATGAACTTCTCGCGCGGCAGGCGGGCGCCAACAACGTCATCAATCCGGTCAGCTTCACCGGCCTGCTGCTCGCGGGGTCGGCCGAGGGCGCGCATGTCGCCGACTATATGGCCGATCTGGCGGCCGCCGGCGGCCGGGTGCAGTTGAGCGAGCGCCGCGTCAGCCCCGAGGAGATCGGCCGCGGCCTCGACACGCTCGCCAGCGGCGGGCGCGGCCTGCGCCTCTATCGCGGCGGCAAGCCCTACGGCTTCTGGGAGCCCGAAGCCAAGGCGCTGCAGGCGGGCGATCTGGTGGTCGAGGTCGTCCCCTGCAAGGACAACGAAGCGCAGGCGTAGCCCGCCCGACGCGCGACAATCCCCGTATACTACTGCGTCGCGGTTTCAATTTGCCGCATGGCGGAAAGCCCGTGAACCGCCCGTAACGGCGCCCTGGCGCGCGAAATGCCGACGGAATGTAAAAAGGCGCTTGCATTTCTCGCGAATGACTCGCAATAGCGCGCCATTATTTCCATCATGGATCAAAAAGGGGGCATGAATGTCATTCTTGCGTTTGCGTGAATCACTGGCGGCAGCGGCACCGGCCTATCTGGCTCTGGGTTGCTTCGGCCTCGCCGTTTCGCCCGCGGCTGCTCAGGACAGCGGATCGGAAGCGAAGGCCCCGCGGCTCGGCGGAGTCACCGTGACCGACACCGCGATCGACGACGAAGGCTATAAGGTCGACCGTCCGTCCTCGCCGAAATTCACGCAGCCGCTGCGCGACACGCCCCAGACGATCCAGGTGATCGACAAGCAGCTGTTCAACGAACAGGGGGCGACGACGCTGACCGAGGTGCTGCGCAACAGCCCCGGCGTCGGTACCTTCTATGCCGGCGAGAACGGCAATACAACGAGCGGCGACGCGATCCGCATGCGCGGCTTCGACACGTCGAACAGCATCTTCGTCGACGGCATCCGCGATCTGGGCTCGATCTCGCGCGACATCTTCAACACCGAAGCGGTCGAGGTTCAGAAAGGACCGGCGGGCACCGACAATGGCCGCACCGCACCGACGGGCGCGATCAACATGGTGTCGAAGCGGGCGTCGCTCGAAAGCGCGCTGTCGGGCACGCTTTCGGTCGGCGTCGACGGGCAGAAGCGCGTGACGGCCGACGTCAACCAGACGCTGGGCGACCTGAGCAACAGCGCGTTGCGACTGAATGTCCTGTGGCAGGACAGCGATGTTCCCGGCCGCGATCATGTCGAGAACCAGCGGCTCGGTCTCGCCGCCTCGCTCGGCTTCGGCCTCGAAACCGCGACCCGCGCTTATCTCAATCTGCTCTATGTCGATCAGGACAATATTCCCGACGGCTATGTCCCGACGATCGCCCTGCCCGGATGGCAGCCCCAGTCCGGACAGGAAGCGCTGGCCGGCCATCCCGTCGATTCAAGGAATTTCTACGGCACGCGCAAGGATCATGACGACGTCAGGGCGCAGATGGCGACATTCATCGTCGAACATGATTTCTCCGACAATGTGCGGCTATCCAACGTCGCGCGCTGGGGCGAGACCAGGCAGGACTATCTGCTGACCGCATTCATGTCGACGAACGCCAACATCGTCGGCGATCCCGCGAACCCCAACGACCTGTCCGCCTATACGATGACGCGCGGCAACCCCACGATCCGCGATGCGCGAAACCGCATCCTGACCGACCAGCTCAACCTGCGGGCCGATTTCGCGACCGGAGCGATCGAGCATAACCTGAGCGTCGGTGCCGAGATCACCAGCGAAAAGCAGATCACCTACGGCCACAGTTCCTCGGGCACCCTGCCGGTCGCCAATCTCTACGATCCCGACTGGAACGACACGAGCAACTACACCCATTCGCGCAACGGCACCGCTTCGCGGGGCAAGACGAATACGCTGGCCTTCTATGCCTTCGACACCGCGAAATTCTTCGACGGGCTCTTGCTGGTGACCGGCGGCATTCGCCTCGATCATTACAAGACGACCTATTTTGCCAATGCGCTCTGCGGCGGCACGGGACGCGGCGCCGTGCCCTGCGGTACCGCGCCCGTGGGCTCGGTCGTGACCACCGCCGACCTGACGGCCAAAGACACGCTGTTCAACTGGAAGCTGGGAGCGGTGCTGAAGCCCAGCGAGCCGGTCAGCCTCTACGTGAACTATGCACTGTCGCAGCAGCCCCCGGGCGGCGACAACTTCACCCTGGCCACGGGCAACAGCGCCAACAACCCGGACTTCGCTCCCCAAAAGGCCAAGACGATCGAGGCCGGCGTCAAGCTGGACGCACTGGACGGCGCACTCGCCTTCAACGCGGCGGTGTTCCAGACCAAGGTGCTGAACGAGGTCAACGCCGCCGACCCGTCCGACATCCAGAGCGGATCGAAGCGCGTGCGGGGCTTCGAACTGTCGGTCGTGGGCAACATCACCGACGACTGGTCGATCTCCGCCGGCTACGGGCATCAGAAGACCAAGGTCACGAACGGCGGCGCGGTCGCCGTCGACGGCAGCACCGGCCTGACCTACGCCCCGGACGACAGCTTCTCGTCATGGACCAGCTATCGCGCGCCCTTCGGGCTCGAGATTGCCGGCGGCGTCCGTTACACCAGCGGAATGCGGCGCGGGACCGACGGTGCGGCCGGCACGCCGCCCCGCACCCAGGGCTACACGGTCGTCGACGCGCTGCTGGGCTATGCGGTCAACGACAATGTCACGCTGCGGGTGAATGCCTATAACCTGTTCGACAAACATTATGTCGCGGCGATCAACAAGAGCGGCTATCGCTACACGCCGGGGCAGCCGCAAACCTTCCTGTTCAGCGCCGACTTCCGTTTCTAGGTCGGCGCGGAACGGGCCTGGGCGGGGGACGTGGCGCACCCCCGCCTTCGCCGTTTGAAAGGATCTGGATCGGCATGTTGCTGCATATTCCGAACATCCTGTCGGCCGAAGAGGTGGCGGCGGTCCGCGCCCGGCTCGACGGCGCCGAGTGGACCGACGGGCGCGAGACGGTCGGGGCGCAGGGTGCCCGCGTCAAGCGCAACGAGCAACTGCCCGATAACCTGCCGCTGAAGGCCGAACTGGGAGCCACGGTGCTCGCCGCGCTGCAGCGATCGCCGCTGTTCTTCGCCGCCGCGCTGCCGCGCAAGATCCTACCGCCGCGCTTCAATCGCTATGCGGGCGGCGGCGAATATGGTTTCCACGTCGACGGTGCGGTGATGCGTCTGGGAGAGGGCGAACATCTGCGGTCGGACCTGTCCTGCACCCTCTTCCTCAACGATCCGACCGACTATGAGGGCGGCGCGCTGGTCATCAGCGATACGTATGGCGAGCATCGTGTCGCGCTGCCGGCGGGGGACGCCATTCTCTATCCTTCGAGCAGCCTTCATCGCGTCGAACCGGTGACACGCGGTGCGCGCATCGCATCTTTTTTCTGGATTCAAAGCCTGGTGCGGGACGAAAGCCTGCGGCGGATGCTTCTCGAACTGGATACGGCGATCCAGAAACTCACCCTCGATGGGGCCGATAATGATGCTGTCCTTCAACTCACCTGCGTCTACCACAACCTGCTGCGACGCTGGTCGGAAACCTGAACGCGAGGCCCGGGAGCGCTTCGCCGCCGTGCCCCCGCCCCGTTCCGTCCGCCCGGTCGAGGCGGCCGGAGGCCCCGGCGGCGGCGGCGTGCATCGCTATGGCGAGGCATCGCGCCCCAACCCGATCGCCGCCGGACTGGCGCTGTTGCTGACCGCGGTGCTGATCGCCGCGCTCGTCCACAGCGGGATTCGCCACGCGCACACGAAGGCGACCAGGCTGGCGGTGGTCAACCTGTCGATGGCGCCGCCACCGCCACCGCCCGCCGAGACGCCGCCGCCGCCACAGCCGCGCGCCACCATGCCGCGGCCGCTGGTCGTGCTGCCTAATCCCCGGCCGGTGCAGATTGCGGTTCCCGACCCCGAACCGGCCGCGCCGATCGCGGTTTCCGTTCCGGCCGCTCCCCCGGCGCCGCCCGCTCCGCCGGCACCGCCGTCGACGATCCAGGCCGACGACCTTGCGACGCGCATGCTGTCGGGGCCTCCGCCGCGCTATCCGACCGAAAGTCGCCGGCACCGCGAGCAGGGAACGGTGCTTCTGTCGGTGACGCTGGGCGTCGACGGATCCGTCGCGGCGATCAGCGTCGCGCGAACCAGCGGTTTTCAGCGCCTGGACGAAGCCGCGCTGCGCGCGGTGCGGAAATGGCGCTGGGCACCGACCATCCGCAACGGCGAAGCCGTGCGCGTCAAGGGCGTCGTCGAAATCCCCTTTGTCCTGCACGGATAGCGAAGCCGCTCAATCGAGCATCGCGCGCCACGCGCGCGACATATATTCGCGCTCGTCCGCGATCAGGCAGGCGGCGAGCCCGTGGGCGTCGGCCATGTCGAGCGCCGCCGCCGGCCCGGCGACGGTCAGCGCGGTCGCCCAGCCGTCGGCCATCATGCAATTGCGATGGATCACCGTCGCCGACGTTATGCCGTTGCGGATCGGCAGACCGGTGCGCGGATCGAAGCTGTGCGAGTAGCGGCGGCCCTCTATCTCCAGACCGCGCCGATAATCGCCCGACGTCGCCACCGACAGGTCGTGCAGCGCGATGCGCCAGGGCAGCCCGTTCCAACCGGGCGGCGGCTCGACATCGACCCACCATGGATGACCGTCGGGCCTGATCCCCTCGCCGCGCAGTTCGCCCCCCACATCGATCAGGAAATGGCGCACGCCGGCGTCACGCAGCCGCTCGGCCGCGAGGTCGACGCCATAGCCCTTGGCGATGCCTGACAAATCGAGCGATGCGCCCTCCTCGCGGCGCAGCTTCCCGGCCTGTCGGTCGAAGGCGATGCCGCCGCGCGGCGCGGCGATCGAGGGGTCCGGGCGCGCCGCCACCGGCCCCGCACTGCCGAAACCCCACGCCTCGGTCAGGCGCCCCAGTCCCGGATCGAAAGCGCCGCCGCTGGCGTCGGCGATGGCGAGCGCCGCCTCGACGACCTGCACCAGTTCGGGCGGGACCGCCTGCCACGTCCCGGCCGGGGCCCGGTTGAAGCGCGACAGGTCGGAGTCCGGCTCCCACTGGCTCATCTGCGCGACGACGAGGTCGAGCGCGCGCTGGACGATGGCCGCCGCATCGCGCGGCGGCGCGACGGCCTGCAGGCTCCAGTCGGTCCCCATGCTGGTTCCCGAAAAGCGCTCGATCCCCACCGGCACATCACGCTTCGCAAAGGCGGCGGGGGTCAGCGCCCGCGGGATGAGGACGCGGTCGTTCAGGGTGCCATCACCTCGAGCGTCGTGACATAGCTCGCCCGGCGCTGCGGCTGGGCCGGCGCCGCGCCCTCTTCGCCCTGCTCGGCACGCGGCGTGGTGACGTTGACCCAATAGAGGCCCGCCTCGGGCCACGTCACCGTGACGCGGCCGTCGGCACCGGTCGTCAGGTCGATCTGGCCGAGCTGGTCGCGATAGCGGATGCCGCCGGGGATCACGGTCACCGTCAGGCCCGCCGCGGGCTTGCCGTCGAGCAGGAACTGGAAGGTCGCCGCCTCGCCCGCATACAGGTCGTTCGGATGCGTCACCGGGACCAGTTCGATCCCCTTGCCGGTCGTCTGGAACACCGTCGTCGTCGGTTCGCCGACGGTGACGAAAATCTCGTTGCGGTTGTTCGATTCCGCCGTCCGCACATTGGTTGCGCCGGCGGGCAGCCGCTCGGCAAGGTTGGCGGTGGTGGTGCCGCGCGGCAGGCGCTCGGTCTTGCCGTTCAGGTCATAGCTGCCCATCAGCGCGTCAGACGCGGTTCCGATCTTCCACGTCCCCTTCTGCGTCAGATGGACGTCGAACGTGCTGCGATAGCGGCCGGTCGAACCATGTTCGATCTGCGCCTCGCTGCCGTCGGGCGCCCAGGCCTTGATCCCGTCGAGCCGCAGCGGCTGGTGCTCGAAATAGAAGAGGTCGTTCGACACCGCCGCATCGACCGTGACCCAGACGTCATCGCCCGACAGCACGGTCGCCGACGGCATCATCCACTGCCGATGCGCGTTTGCCGGCGTCACGGCCAGCGCCGACAAGGCGATCGTCGCCGCCAGTCCCAGGATTCGCTTCTTCATCGTTCGCCCTTTCGTATCAACGGAATGAGATGGAGACGGCACCCAGCTCGCTGGTGCCCGCGGCGCGGCCGCCCGCGCCCGCCTTCGCCGGCCAGGTGAAGGGGATGCGCAGCAGTTCGCGCCCCCCGACCTCGCGCGCCGCCTCTATGACCAGCGTATATTGCCCCGGCGCCGTCGCGCCGAGCTGCGCGCGCGAAAAGCTGACCTTGTGCGTCCCGGGCGCGCGCGTCGCGCCGGTGACGCCGTTCGCGGGAAAGGTCATCGAGCGGCCCGACACGCGCCACCACTGGCGAACGTCGCGGAGCCATTTCGTGCCCTCGCCATTCTTCATGTCGTAATCGTACCAGACCGCGACCGTCTTGGCCGGGGCCCCCTCCTTCTCCACCCAGATGGCGACATAGGGCCGATGATATTCGGCGACCTTGAGCCGCGGGATGGTGACGGTCACGTCCATCGTGCCCGGCGCGGCGGCCAGCGCCGGGGCCGCGAGCGCGGCAGACAGCGTTCCGCCGATCAGGATCGTCCGCATGGGTGAAGTCATGGCTGTTGCCCTCCTAGTGAATAGAGACGATGGCGATTGCGGCGGGGATCGCAAGCCCGGCCGCGACGATGGGCCAGGTCGATCTGCGCTTGGCCGCGTGAAGCTGAAGCAGGAACAGCCCGGTGATCGCGAAGACCAGGCAGGCGAAGGCGAAGATGTCGATGAACAGGCTCCACGCGCCGCCCGAATTGCGCCCCTTGTGCAGGTCGTTGAGGTAGGAGATCCAGCCGCGGTCGGTAATCTCCGCGCTGGCAGCACCGGTGGCGCGGTCGATCGCGACCCAGGCGTCGCCGCCCGGACGCGGCGCGGGCAGATAGACCTCGCCGTCCGACCATTCGGCATCGGCCGACACCTTGACGGGGAAATGCGCCTCGACCCACGCTGCAACCGAGGGGGGCAGCGGCGCCTTTTCATCCGCCTCGCCGGCGGGGGCCGCCCCGGCGAGCTGATCGAGCAGCGCGGGGGGCAATTGCGCCGTCCGCGCCGACACCTGCGGCGCCGCCTCGATATCGGCGGCATGGTTCAGCGTGAAGCCGGTGATCGCGAACAGCAGCAACCCGATCAGACAGATCGCCGAGCTCATCCAGTGCCACGTGTGAAGCTGTTTCAGCCAAAAAGCCTTGCGCCCGCGCTTCGGACCGGCTTGACGTGACGATGATCGGGACATGATAGGCGAAAGGTTCCGTTGCACAGCGCGATGGCAGTCGCCCTATCCAGAACGATTCTCAATAGCAACAGAGAGATTGTCGCAAAACCTCTCAAATTCCGCGAAATGAGCCCGGTCAACTTCGATAGCTGTCCGCTGCTGGCGGCCGGAAGGATCACTGTCTTTGTGAGGGGCCGCAGGCGACAGAGCGACCTCCAGCCATCGGCTTGCCTTGCCGATGGCGGGAGATCGCTTGCCCGGCCAGTGCCGGAGGACGGCTTCGGTCAGCCCCCGATCGTTGCAGCCTGACGCCGCGAATTCTGCGGCGGCGTTTCGGGCTCGGCCGGCAATTCGGTCGCGGGCCGGACGGTCATCCCCAGCGCCGCGGCGACGCCGGCGCCATAGGCGGGGTCGCAACGGGTGCAATTGTCGATGTGCCGCTGCTTGATGAAGGCCGGCGCATCGCCCATCGCCCGCGCCGTATTGTCGAACAGCACCTGCTGTTGCTCCGGGCGCATCTGTTGGAACAGCTTGCGCGGTTGGGTGAAATAATCATCGTCGTCGTCGCGGAAATTCCAGTGCGCCGCGTCGCCGCTGATGCGCAGCGGCGGCTCGCCATAGTCGGGCTGCTGCCGCCACTGGCCGAAGCTGTTCGGCTCGTAATGCGGGCGGCTGCCGTAATTGCCGTCGACCCGTCCCGCGCCGTCGCGCTGGTTGCTCATCACCGGGCAGCGCGCGGCGTTGACCGGAATCTGGTGATAGTTGACGCCGAGCCGGTAACGCTGGGCATCGGCATAGTTGAACAGGCGCGCCTGCAGCATCCGGTCGGGCGACACGCCGATTCCCGGCACCAGGTTCGACGGCGCGAAAGCGCTCTGTTCGACATCGGCGAAGAAATTGTCCGGATTGCGGTTGAGTTCGAACTCGCCGACCTCGATCAGCGGATAGTCCGCCTTGTACCACACTTTGGTCAGGTCGAATGGGTGGAAGCGATAGGTCTCGGCATCGGCCTCCGGCATGATCTGGACATACATCGTCCATTTCGGGAAGTCGCCGCGCTCGATCGCCTCGTACAGGTCGCGCTGGTGCGATTCGCGGTCGCCGCCGACCAGCGCCGCCGCCTCCGCATCGGTCAGGTTCGCGATGCCCTGCTGGGTCCTGAAGTGGAACTTGACCCAGAAGCGCTCGCCCGCCTCGTTCCAGAAGCTGTAGGTGTGGCTGCCGAAACCGTGCATGTGGCGATAGCTTTTCGGGATGCCGCGGTCGGACATCACGACGGTCACCTGGTGGAACGCCTCGGGCAGCAGCGTCCAGAAATCCCAGTTGTTGGTGGCGCTGCGCATGTTGGTGCGCGGGTCGCGCTTCACCGCCTTGTTGAGGTCGGGGAATTTGCGCGGGTCGCGCAGGAAGAAGACCGGGGTGTTGTTCCCCACCATGTCCCAATTGCCTTCCTCGGTATAGAATTTCAGCGCGAAGCCGCGGATGTCGCGCTCGGCGTCGGCCGCGCCGCGCTCGCCCGCAACGGTTGTGAAGCGCGCGAACATCTCGGTCTTCTTGCCCACTTCGCTGAAGATTTTCGCGCGGGTGTAGCGGCTGATGTCGTGAGTCACGGTGAAGGTGCCGAAGGCGCCCGAACCCTTGGCGTGCATGCGCCGCTCCGGGATCACCTCGCGCACGAAATTGGCGAGCTTCTCGTTGAGCCACACGTCCTGGGCGAGCAACGGGCCGCGCGCGCCCGCGGTCAGGCTGTCCTGATTGTCGGGCACGGGTGCGCCGAATGCCGTCGTCAGATGGGAAACCGGGCACTGGCCGGCGTCGGGATGCGTCTTGGTCATGGCAGTTCCTCCTCTCGAAATGGCGATACTCCCTGTTAGACCGGCAACATCAATTCATCAGCTTCATAAAAATCGTCATTCTCATCGGAAAAGTCGATCAAGATTGATCGCAACGCAAGATAAGGCATGATGAACCCGGGCCGCTTCTTCGAACTATCCGCGCAGGATTTTCGCCATGGCCTTCCCGCGGGCCAGTTCGTCGACGAGCTTGTCGAGGTAACGGATCTCCCGCATCGTCGACTCCTGAATCTCTTCGAGACGAACGCCGCAAATCACGCCCGTAACCAACAACCGCGAAGGATTCATGCGAGGCGCCTGGGCGAAGAAATCCTCGAAGCTCGTCTGCTTCGCCAGTCGATCGTCCAGCGCCTTCTGGCTGTACCCCGTCAGCCAACGGATGATCTCATCCACCTCGGCCTTGGTGCGCCCCTTCTTCTCCGCCTTGGCGATATAGTGGGGATAAACGCTCGCGACGCTGACCGAATAGATGCGATGATTCGCCATGCGTCCTCCTCCGTCGCCATGAGCCGCGCACCGGCCGCGCTGACCTGCCGATCATAGCATAAAAGGGAGGTATGACCGCTATGGCGAACTCGGCCTGCTCTATGTCGACCTCGACATCGCCTTACCGGACGGGGAACGGTCGAATGGCCGGAGGCGAGCTTCGTTCGCGTCCGGCCACGATGCAGGAATTGCGGGCGGCTCTCGGCGCGCCGAATGCGGGCGCTATCGGAATTTGAAACTCATGTTGACGCCATAGGTCACGGGCATGCCGGCAAAACGGATCACCGCATCTCCGCGCCGCGCCGCCGTATGCCAGTAATATTCGTCGGTCACATTCTGCGCATAGAGGCTCACCGTCCATTTCCCATCGGCGTCGCCGATTCCGCCGCGCACGTCGAGCAGCCCATAGTCGTCGATGAACAGCCGCGCGTCGGGCCTGAAATCGCCGTAGGTCGAGCTGCGATAGCTATAGTTGGCGCCAAGGAACGCCTGCTTCGCGCCCCCGATGGACCAGCGATACTCGAGATCGGCATTGATCTGCCATTTCGGCGTGTAGGGAAAACGATAACCGTCGAAATCGGTGACCGCACCGAACGCCGAATAGTTGGTGAAGGACCGCGTCACCTTGCTGTCGATGTAGGTCGCACCGAAGTTAGCGCGCAGACCGTCGATGGGGGTAACCACAAGCTGCAGTTCGGCACCCTTGATCCGCGACTTGGGCACGTTGACCAGTGCCTCAAGCGGACCGAACACGGGAACGATCGTGCGCCCCTTCAATTGCTTGTCTAGATAGTCATAATAGAAAAGCGCCCCGTTGAGCTGCACGCGGCGGTCGAGCAGCGCCGATTTGAAGCCGATTTCATAGGCCGTGACCTGTTCCTGCCGCACCGGAGTATATTGCGAGAAGCGATTGCCGGCGAGCGTCGCGAACGAGCCGCTCTTGTAGCCGCGGCTGACGCTCGCATAGAAGAGTTGGCCGCCCGACGGCTTCCACTGGAGCACGCCGCGCCACGATATATTGTCTTCGGGGAGGCTGCCTTCGAACAGCGCGGGTTGTCCGGCATCGTTGAAGGTCACGCAGCCGCCGAGCGGGATCGTGCCCGACGGCAGACCGAAGATCAGCTCGAACCCCCGAGCATAGGTGCCGTTGCCGGCATTCAGCGTGCAGCCGGCGAAATCGACCTTGGTGTCGGTGTAGCGGATGCCACCGCTCAGCGTCAGCGTGTCGACGATCGGCACGCTGATGTCGGCGAACGCGGCAATGCTGCGATACCGCGTGTCACCGAGCTGCGGCACAAGCTCGATCGACGGAAAGCCGAAGCGATCGAACACATGGGCCGATGACTGGTCGTCGAGCCGCTGGGTCAGCAGTTCATGGGTCTTGCCCCACTCGTAATTGCCGCCGACGATCCACGAACCGTCGCCCATGAGCGACCCGGCAAGCCGCAACTCCTGGCTGAAGGCTTTGATGTCGCCTTCGAGGAAGACGTCGGTCAGCCGCAGTGCGGTGCCGTCCGATTCCTGGCCATAGGCTTCCTTGAAGCGGCTATAGGCCGAAATCGAGGTGAGCGTGATGTCGTCGCTTAGGTCCACTTCGCCGCGCAGCGCGGCCTGCACCTGCCAATTGTCTTTCTTCAGCGCAAAGCTGTCTCCCCAATCGGCCGCGCGATTGCTGGCCGGCGCGGTCGGATAGGCGACCAGCCGGGGATCGAAGAAACCAGCCGATTGCTGGAACGGCGTGACGAGCTGCGGTGCCTGAGTGTCGCCATGATCCTGGTTGGCGTTGATCATCAGGTTCACACGCACCGTGTCGACCGGGCGCCAGGCGAGCTGGAGGCGGCCCTGCGTGAAGGCGCGCTGGCCCAAACTCGCGTCGCGGGTATAGCTTTTCTGCCAGTCACCGCCGCCTTCGTGGCGAAGCGAGATGCGGGCGGCCAATGTCTCCGACAAGGGGCCGCTGGCATAGCCTTCGGCGCTGAAACGGTTGAAACGGCCATAGGAGAGCGCAACGCCCGCCTCGGGCGACCAGGTCGGTTTTGCCGCGATATAGTTGATCGCGCCCCCCGTCGCATTGGAACCGAACAGCGTGCCCTGCGGGCCCTTGAGAACCTCGACCCGTTCGAGGTCGAAGGACGCCCCGGCAGTCATCACCGAATAAGGGATCGGAACCTCGTCGGTGTAGACGGTGACCGTCGGCTTGGCCGCGAGGCTGCTGTCGAAGAAGCCGATGCCGCGCAGGAAATAGACGGGGGTTCCGAAACCGCTGTCGATCGCATTGAATCCGGGGGTGATCTTTGCCAGCCCCGCGACATCGGTCACGCCCTGCGCCTGCAGGTCGCCGCCCGACACCGCGGTGATCGACAATGGAACGCTGTTGACGCTCTCGCTGCGCTTCTGCGCAGTGACGATGATATCGGTCGTGCCCGGGCTTTCGGTTTCGGCCGGCGCGCCACTTTCCTGCGCAGCCGCCTGCGTGGCGAAGCCGGCCAGGACGATCGCTGCCAACGACGGCGACCAACGCCTCTTGTTATGCGTCATCGATTCCCTCCCATTATGGCGATGCGCGTCCGGTCCGGTTTCGAATCCACCGCTCATCATTTTGTTACCGTCCGGTCGGTAATAAAACATAATGGGCTTGTCAATGGCGACAATATAGCAACATCTATTGACCATCTGGTCGTCGCGGACCTATGCCTCGGCCAAAGGTTCGGCATCGGTCGCAAGGCAGACCGCGCAGAACCGGCACAGGGGACAAGGAAAGCAAGCGATCGATGGCGGAAGCAGCAAGACAGAAACGGACCGGCGCGGCGACGGCGGCGCGCAGCGACGCTCGCGCCAAGGTTGGCCAGAAAGGCGGGCGCAAGCGGGGCACCGTCAACAAGGAGCTGATCATGACGATCGCCTCCGCGATGTTCCGCGAGCGCGGCTATGATCGCACCAGCCTCGACGACATCGCCACGGGCCTTTCGATCACCAAGCCCAGCCTCTATTACCACTTCGCGAGCAAAGAAGAGATATTGCTCGAGTGCATCTCGCGCGGATACATTCTTTTCCAGCAGAAAATCGCCGATCGCGACGATGTCCGCCTGTCCGGACGCGAACGCGTGCGGATTTTCGTCGAGGCTTATGTCGACCTTCTCCAAGACACGGTCCTGTCGATGATCGTTGCCGACGAGCGTGTGATGAGCGAGGCCGGAAAGGCGAAATCGCGCAACTACAAGCGCATGCTCAACCGCGACCTTCTCGAACGGCTTGAGGTCGGCCGCAGGGACGGATCGCTGGCATTCGACGACGCCCGCATCGTCGCGTTCGGGATCTTCGGCATGATCAACTGGATGACGCACTGGCAATCGGCGGCCCTCCAGATTGCGCCGGAGACGGTGTCCGAGCAATTCGTCAGCCTGATTCTCGACGGCATCGGCACATCCGCCCGCCGGACCTAGCCCCCTCCGCTACCATTGCCGAAATTCTCCAGCCAATCGCCGCCCTTCGACGGTGCATTGACAGCAGCCTCATACATATATATTGAAGTTACCGTCTAGTAGGTAACTAAAGGTATATCATGGCTGATTTCCAGTATCTCATCACGAATATCGACGAGGGAGTCGGCATCCTTCAGCTCCACCATCCCGAGAAGCGGAATGCCCTAGGCTGGGAGCTGCACGAAGAGATCATCGCCGCCCTGAGGGCCTGGGAGAATGACGACGCGGTCTCCTGCGTCCTGTTCATCGGCAACGAGGACTATTTCTGTTCGGGCTGGCGCGTCGACATCCTGAACACGGCCGACGATGACGGGCGCCGCCGTTTCAACGATCTGGCGCTCGCGTTGATGAAAGCGATCTATGATTTCGGAAAGCCGTCGGTCGCTGCGGTGGCGGGCGTCGCCCCCGGCTATGGCATGGACGTCGCCAACATGTGCGACATCACGGTCGCGTCGGAAAATGCGCTTTTCGGATCGACGCAGGTCAAATATGCGATGAATGGCTTCTATCACGGCCTGATGTCGCGCGTCGGCAAGCAACACGCCCGGCGTCTCTACTATACCGGCGATCCGATCGACGCGCACGAAGCGCTGCGTATCGGCCTCATCAGCGAGGTGACGCCCGTCGGCGAACTGCGAAGCCGTTCGCTCACCCTAGCGAAGCGGATCGCTGAAATGGGGCCGGAGCTCGCAAGAATCTTCAAGGGCGTCGCGCTACGCGCGTCCAACATGGATCATCTGGGGGCGCTTCAATATGAGCTGACGGTCACGCAGGATCTGCTCCAGCGCGGTATCTTCCGCGAACGCATCTCGCGAGGCTTCGATCGCCTGAAGGCGGGGGACAGCGTGGCGATCGAGCGTGCGCATTTTCCGCAATAACCCGATCCGGACATCCCCGACGGTGCGGGCGCTGAATGAAGCGACGCATCGCACGCACGAACGCCTGAATTACATCACAAGCCTGGGAGCAGAAACATGGCAAAGCATGGCACGATGCGCAGCGAGGTGAAAGGCGGGGTCGCCACTCTCTTCCTCGACCGGCCCGACAAAAAGAACGCGCTCAGCACGGAACTGTTCGAGGACCTCGTCGAAACGCTGGCCGCGTGGCGACGCGACGACAGCGTCGCGGCGGTCGTCATCACCGGCACAGAGGATTATTTCTCGGCCGGCCTCGACCTCGACACGATGAACTGGAAAAGCGAAGAGGACCGACTCCGCTGGTACGACGCGACCTATTACGGCTATCTCGAACTGCTCGAATATCCGAAGCCTACGATCGCAGCGGTTGCTGGCTCAACCTTCGGCGGCGGCTGCGACATCGCGGTCTTCTGCGACATCCGCATATCGAGCCCGAATGCGAGATTCGGCTTTCCGCAAATCCGTTTCGGCCTGACGCCGTTCGTCGATCCGCTGCAGCGTATCGTCGGTCAGAGCCAGGCGAAGCTTCTTGTCCTCACCGGCCGCCGCATCGACGCACCCGAAGCGCTACGGATCGGGCTGATCGATGAAATCGCGCCCGAAGGCCAATTGCTGACAACGGCGCAGGGCATGGCGGCCGAGATCGCTTCGACCACGGTGCCGACGGTCGTGCGCACCACCGAAATGCTGCGCCGGAGTTGGGCGATGGATCCGATGGCAGCCTATGTCTACGGCCATGTCCAATATCGCGACGTGCACTGGAATCCGGAAATTTCGGATCGCATGCTCGCCGCACGCGCCAAGGTCGGCGCGGGATCGCGCTGACCGGCCCCGATGACGGACCTCTCTCCCCTCCCCTCCGTCGATCTGCGCGGATCGACCATCGTGGTCGTCGGGGCCAGTCGCGGAATCGGTCGGCAATATGCCGTCGATCTCGCGCAGGCAGGCGCTAATCTGGTGCTTACAGGCCGGGGGGCGGGCGCCGCGCTTGTCGCCGAAGCGATCCGGGGTGACGGCGGCGCGGCCGTGTCGGTGCAATGCGATATCCGCGATCCGGCGCCGTTCGTCGACGCCGCGCTGTCAGAGTTCGGCGCGATCGACGGGCTGGTGGTCAACGCCGGGATCGTCCGCGACCGCAGCTTCGCGAAAATGAGCGCCGAAGAATGGTCGGAGGTGATCGACGTCCACCTCGGCGGCAGCTTCGCCTGCGCGCAGGCGGTGTGGGAGATTATGGCGACGCAGCGCCGCGGGTCGATCGTGCTGACCACATCGGGCGCGGGCCTGCACGGCGCCTTCGGCCAAGCCAATTACGCGGCGGCCAAGGGCGGTATTATCGGCCTGACGAAGACGCTCGCGATCGAGGGTCAGCGGCTCGGCATCCGCGCCAACGCCATCGCTCCGATGGCGCTGACCGAGATGACCGGCACCGTTTTCAACGACCGGATGAAGGCAAAACTGCGGCCCGAACAGATATCGCCTTTCCTGCTGGCTCTCCTCGATCCGCGGTCGACGCTGACTGGGGAGATCGTCGAATGCGGCGGCGGCTGGGGTGCGATGATGCGTTGGCAGCGGTCGACAGGCACCGTCTGGGCCCACGGGTCGGTCGATACGACCGCACTGGCCTTCGGGGCCGAATTCGACCTGCCCGCTACCACGGCGGATTCGCTGGGAGCCGCGCTCGGCGACCCGCGGACGATGCACAAGATGTGATAAGGAGAGCGACATGGCTGCAAAACCCGACCTCGAAGGCACCGAACTGACCTGGCCCGCCCTGGCCCCCGAAGAACGCTATCGCCGCTGCGCATGGGAGGGTCTGCTCATCATCCAGCGCACCGACGAGCATGTCTGGGAAAACCAGGGACCCCAAGCGTGGCTGCGCTTCTCCGACGAGACACGGCCCGGCTGGTCCGGTCCGATCGGCCGCAAGCTGGCCGAGGATCATCCGGGCGATTTCACCGCCGATATTCCCGGCGCGCTCAAGCTTATGGCCGCCTACGGCGCCGAGGTCTGGGGCAGCGGCTATCGCGGGGTGACCCATATCCGGCAGATCGACGAAGCCGAAGGCCGTCTGACGATCACCGATCATGGCTGTCCGCAATGGCGCGCCTTCTCGGCCGAGATGCGCGGCCGGTTTCCGTGCAACAAGGCGTGCGGCCGCGAAATGGACAGCGTCGTCAAGGCGGGCCTCGGCAAAGATTTCGAGGTGGAGACCACCCACGGGCGACCGCTCGGTGACGACAATTGCGTGTGGCGCGTACGGAGGAAGGAAAAGGCATAGTGGAGTTCGCCAGCCCCCCTCCCCCCAGCATCACGCTCGAACGTCGCGAGGACGGCAGCATCATCGCCCGATCGCCGCTGCCGCTCGGTCCCGTGCCGCAGTCGCTCGCGCATCTGTTCGACGAACAGGCGGCACGAACGCCGGACGCGATCTTCATGCGGCAGCGCGCCGCCGACGGCGGCTGGCGCAGTATCGGCTATGGCGAAGCGCGGCGCGCCGCCGATGGCCTGGCGCAATGGCTGATCGATCGGGGGCTCGGCTTCGGCGACACCGTGTCCTTCCTTTCCGAACCGTCGATCGAGCACGGCATCGCCGCGATCGGCGTTCAGCGCAGCGGCGCCGCGATCGCGCCGGTCAGCGTCGCCTATTCGCTGCTGTCGCAGGACCATGCCCAGCTTCGCCAGTGCGTGTCTGTGGTCGGCGCGAAGGTGGTGATCGTCGACGATGCGGAGCGCTACGCCGCCGCGCTGCGCGCGGTCGCCCCGCTCGGCGTCACCATCGTCGCGGCATCGGGCCGTGTCGACGGCCTCGATATCGTGCCGTGGGCCGAGGTAATCGCGACCGCTCCCCGCCACGGCGTGACCGAGCGGATGAACGCCATCCGACCCGACCATATCGCCCGCATCATCTATACCTCCGGATCGACCGGATCGCCCAAGGCGACGCCGCAGCCGCACGCCAACCTCAACATCACCATCGCGCAGAACCGGGCGCTCGGCCTGCTCGATTTCGGCGGCGAAGCGCCGCAGATCCTCGAAGCGATGCCGTTCAGCCACATCATGGCGGGCAACTTCAACTTCAACAACACGATCGCCGCCGGCGGAACCGTGTGGATCGACGACGGCAAGCCGACGCCCGAATTGTTCGGCAGGACGATCGCGAACCTGCGCGACGTCGCCCCCTCCTATTTCATCACCGTGCCGCTCGGCTACACAATGCTGTGCCAAGCGCTCGAGGCCGATGCGCAGCTCAACCGCCATTTCTTCTCGCGCCTCAAGTTCCTCGGCTTCGGGGGCGCCGTCCTGTCCGAGGATGTCCGCGACCGGCTCATCGCCCTGTCGATCGAGGCGCGCGGCGCGGCGGTGCCGATCTTCTCCTTCTATGGGGCAACCGAATATCTGTTCGGCACGCTCAAATATTGGGTCGGCGGCGGAACCGACGTCATCGGTCTCCCCCTCCCCGCAACCGACCTCAAGCTGGTGCCGACGGGCGACCGCTATGAACTGCGGGTCAAGGGGCCGACGCTGATGCCGCGGAGCGGCTATATCGGTGCGCCCGCCGCCTCCGCATCGCTGTTCGACGATGAAGGCTATTTCCACACCGGCGACGCCGTGCGCTTCGCCGACCCGGAAGATTCCCGCGCGGGTCTGGTGTTCGCCGGCCGCCTATCGGAGGATTTCAAGCTCGATTCCGGAACCTATGTCACCGTCGAGGCGCTGCGGCAGGCCCTGCTCGCGGCTTGCGGCGACCTGATTTCCGAAGCGGTCGTCTGCGGCCTTAACCAGCCCTACCCCGCCGCCTTGCTCTGGTTGAAGAACCCGGGCGCCGCGGTCGGCGCGCGCGAACGGATCGCGGACGCGATCCGCGCCTTCAACAGGACGCAGGGCGGAACCGCCCGCCGCATCGGCGCTGCGCTGATCCTGGACGAACCCGCATCCTTCGAAACCGGCGAGATCACGGTCAAGGGCAACGTCGCGCAGCGCGTCGTGCGCGAACGGCGCGCCCGCGACGTCGCGCGCCTTTATGCCGACGCACCGGACGATGCCGTGATGCTCTTCGACGATGCCGGGCGGCTGGCACCCAAGACTGTCGCGGCACGCTGATGCTCTGGCAGCTTCCGCCTTCGGTCGCCGCCTTCCAGGCCCTGTTCGAGGGTACGGCATCCGGAATCGCTACCTGGCTCCGCGACGACGTCGCGTTGCGCCCGCCGACTTATGGCAAGACATGGACGGGCAAGGAGCTGGTGTGCCGCCTGCTCGGCTTCGCATCCGAAGAATTCGGCGGCCTCGTCTATACCGACGCATGGAGCAACGGCGACCGGTACGCGCTGCGCTTCGAGGGCGAGATCGACGGCAAGCCTTTCCAGGGCATCGATGTCGTCCATCTGGACCGCGCCGGGAATATCGCGCTGATCGAGATATTCGCGCGTCCGCCGGCGGCGATGCTGGCGCTGCGCGACCGCATGAGCCTTCATGTCCGGAACGACCCCGTGGCTTCGCGACTCATGGGTCTCGCGGCGTGACGCATCGCACGGTGGGCGACTGGGGGGCGTTGCGGTTCGTGGATCCTTTTTGCGAGCATATCGGCGGGATGCAGATGCTTTATACCGGCGACGCGGCCGAGCCGGTCCGCTTCGGGCTGGAAATCGAACCGCGGCACTGCAACCGCCTCGGCTTCTGTCACGGCGGTCTTTTGTCGACCTTCCTCGACATCGCGCTCGGCGTCTGCGCGATCGAGGTGTGCGGTCACGAATGGGGCGGGCCGACGATCAACCTGAGCATCGACTTTCTGCAGGGCGCACCGCAAGGCGACTGGATCGAAAGCCGGGTCACGCTCGAACACACCAGCCGCAGCCTGATGTTCGCCACCGGTTCGGTCGTCGGCAGCCCGGGCAAGATCGCGCTGGCGTCGGCGCTGTTCAAGCAACCGCGACCAAGGCCCGAAAAATAACCGCCGGCGGCTACTTCCCCTGTGCGGCCAGGACGCGCAGAATGTTGCCGCTCCACATCTTCTCGATATCGGCGTCCGAATAGCCCGCCTGCTTCAGCCGTTCGGTGACCTTCGGCAGCGCCGAAATATCCTCGATCCCCTTCAGCCCACCGCCGCCGTCCCAGTCGGCGCCGAAGCAGACATGATCGACGCCGCCGACCTCGATCGCGCGCAGCACCATCTTGATATAATCCTCGAAGTCCGCCGCCCACATCGTTTCGGTCTTGTCGAGTTCGCGCCACTGGCGCGTCAGTTCGGCCTGCGCTTCGGGGGTCAGTTCGCCGATGCGCTCATAGTCGCCGAACAGCTTCGCGCGCGCCGGCGACATCTTCATCTCCGACATGTAGATGGTCGAGATGCACATCGCGCCGCCCTTCGCGGCGAGCGCCCTCAACCGCCCTTCGTCGAGGTTGCGCGGATGGTCGTGCGCCGAGCGCAGGCTCGAATGCGAAAGCAGGATCGGATATTTCGACAGCGCGAGCAGTTGATCGAAGGTCGCATCGGACGAATGGCTCGCGTCGATGACAATGCCGAGCCGGTTCATCTCGGCCACCCACTTCCTGCCGAGCGGGCTGAGGCCGTTCCAGCGCGGCTTGTCGGTCGCGCTGTCGGCGAACTGGTTGTTGAGCCCGTGCACCGGCCCCGCGAGACGCACGCCCTTGTCGTAGAACTCGCTGAGCAGCGACAGGTCCTCGCCCAGCGGATAGCTGTTCTCGATCGACTTGAAGGCGATCAGCTTGCCTTCCTTGTCGAGCCGCCGCGCATCGTCGGCGGTGCGCGCCGCGCCGATGACGCCGCTGTTGGCGGCGATCATCCGGTCGATGCTGTCCGAACGCTTGCGGGCGTGCGCGAGCGCGGCGGCATAGCCTGCGGCGGTCAGCGGCCCCTGGTCGGTGTAGATGGCGAAGAAGCCGCCATCGAGATTGCCGTCCTTCATCCGCGGGATGTCGAGTTGCGACAGGTCGGTAGCAAGGGTGTGGCGGTCGGCGAAATTCCATCCCTGCCGATCGAAATGGAGCGGGGTGTCGAGATGGGTGTCGAGCACAAGCATCCGGCCGTGCAGCGGCGCTTCGGGTGCTTTCGGCTTGTCGCCGCCGGTCGAACAGGCAGCGAGCGCAGTCGCGCCGAGCAGAATGGCGATGCGTTTCACTTCTTGTCCTCCACAGGCTTCAGGTCGAGGTCGTGATAGTCCCAACTGAAATCGGCGATCTGGCTGACCGCCTTCATCGTCACTCCGGTCACCTTGCCCCCGGCATCGAGCGCGAAGGTGACATAGGCGGGCTCTATCGCCGGATCGTCGAAATCGGTGACAAAGCTTTCGTACTGCCAATGCTTGAGGCGCCCCGCCATCCGCGGCGTCGAGGTGAAGTCGATAGTCAGCCCCTTCGCGCCCGCGCCGATCACGACGTCGCCATACCAGGGATCGCGATAGCGCCCCGCATAGCCCGCGAGCGGCAGCGACGGGCCCGATTTGGCGGGCGACGCCTTCGCCTGCTTGAGATATTCGACCCCACCCGTGAGCCGCGCCTGATACCAATCCTCCCATTTCCGGGTCCAGCCATAGTCGGGCTGGTCCAGATAATGGTCGAGCAGTTCGTATGTCAGGCCGAGCAGCATCCCGCTGTCCTCGCTGTTCATCATGATCGCGAAGCCGACATTCCTGTCGGGGATCATCACGACGCGGGTGATCGACCCGAAAACGCCGCCGCCATGCTGGATGATACGGTGGCCGCGATAGTCCTGCACCTGCCAGCCGAGCGCATAGGCCTGTTGCGTCGGCTGCGCGGGTTTCAGCGTATCGGGCAGCGGGGTGATCGGCATCGGCGTTACCGGCGCCCACATCTCGGCCGCCTGCTTCTCGCTGAACAATCGCTTGCCGTCGGGGAGCGCGCCGTGCGCGAGCTGGATCCTGAGCCACGCCGCCATATCCTCGGCGCTGAGCGCGAGCCCGCCCGCGGGCGCGCCGTTGCGGCCGAGCTCGTCGCGCTCGTCGAGCACCTGCTGCGGCCCGATCCCGCGCAGCACGCCCGACAGGCGCGCGTGCGGCCACGACCGGTTCGCGACGCGGAAGCGGTCTTCGCTGTCGCTCGTCGCATTCTTCATGCCGCCCGCGCGCAGCACGCGCTCGCGGATGAAATCCTCCCAGGTCTGGCCAGTGATCTCCTCGATCAACTGCCCCGCGACCGCATAGAGGATATTGTCATAGGCATAGGCCGAGCGGAAACTCGTCCTGGGTTTGAGGAAAGCGACGCGTTCGGCGGTCTGCCGACGGGTCAGGTTGGTGCGCGGCACGAACATCAGGTCGCCTTGCCCCAGTCCCAGTCCGCTGCGGTGGACGAGCAGGTCGCGGATCGTGATCTCGCGCGTTACCCACGGGTCGTACATGCGGAACCACGGCATATGCTCGATCACCGGGTCATCCCACCCGATCCGACCTTCGTCGACGAGCACCGCGAGCGCCGCGGCGGTCATCGCCTTGCCGGTCGATCCGGTCTGGAAGATCGTCTGACCGTCGATGGGCGCGCTCTCGCCGAGCTTGCGGACGCCCCAGCCGCGCGCGAGCGTGGTCCTGCCGTCCTCGACGATCGCGATCGAGACGCCGGGCGCGCCGACCTTCTGCCGCAGCGCCTCGACGCTTTCGACGATGTCGGCGGGCGGGTCGGCCCAGACGGGCGCGGCCGCCGACAGCAGCAGCGACAGGGCAAGCAGGCGAACGGGTTTCATGGCAAGACCTCCCTTCGAGGAGCGGACGACGGACGCAGCATGCGCCAGGTGCCGAGAGTGATGAGCGGCACGACGAAGACGGCGAGGAACAGCCAGGCGAGGAAGCGGTATCCGCTGGCGATGAGCTCGACGAGGCCGATCTCGCCCGCCACGAACATGCAGCCGGTCAGGATCACCGCGCCGATCAGCGCCCGCGCGCCAGCGCCGAGCGCAGGCCGCCCCCGGCTCTCGACCGCGCCCGAGATGCGTTCGTTGATCGCGTGCACCGCGCCCGCGCCGCTTTCGAGCAGCGCCGCGAGGATCATCAGCTGGAACAGGATGTGGAAGCCCGGCACCTTCATCTGGCGCAGCAGGAAATCGGACGGCAGCGTCTCTGCCCCGATCGCGGGATAGAAGGCGATCATCGCGACGAAGAAGAGGATCGCCGGCAGCATCGACAGCGGCCCCGCGATCAGCCCCGCGACGACCGCGTCGCGCTGGCTGGTCAGATGCCGCAGCACCGGCAGGATGACCACCGCGCCGACGATATTGTAGCTCGCATAGGTGATGCCCCCCGCCATCCAGCCCGCCGACGGCGGCGGCGCGGCGGCGAACCCCTGCCCGATCAGCCCGCCGAAGCTGGCGAGCGCAAGGATCAGGAACAGGCCGTAGACCGTATAGAGAAGGATCGAGACATATTTGAACATCTGCTCGACGGCGCCCGTCCCCCAGGCGGTGACCGCGACGATCGCCACCGCCAGCAGCGCCGATCCCGCCCATTCGGGCCAGCCGAAGGTGGCGGCGCCGATGGCCGCGGCCGCCGCGCCGAACACCGCGAGGATCAGGATGACGAAGACGATATAGGCCGCCTCGAACGCGACCCAGGCGGGGCCGAGAAGCCCCTTGAAGAAGGCGCGATAATCATATGTGCCGAGTTGGCGCGCGAGCGCGAAGGTCAGCGCGGCGACCACGCTCCAGATGCCGGTCGCGAGCAGCATCGCGGCGAGCCCGCCCCACGGCCCCGAGGGCACGAAATATTCGGCAAGCTCGCGCCCCGTCGCATAGCCGCCGCCGATGATGACGGCTTTCAGCGCGAAGCCGGGGAGCAGGAAGCGCTGGAACCAGTTGGGGTTCGCCGCGCCCGCCGTCATGCGAGAATGGCGTCCACGAGCGCGGCGAAGCCCGGACCGCCGCGGATCGGATCGGCGACCGGCAACCCAAGCCGGTCGCGCTCGGCCGCCATCAGCGCTTCGGCGCCGTCGGCGTCGAAGCTCGAGGTGTTGAGGCTGACACCGCCGCAGCGGATCGCGGGATTGGTGCGGCTGCCGAGCCGGACTGTCAGGTCGATCACCTCCTCGATGCTCGGCAGGGCGAAATTCTCCATTCCCAGAATCACCTTGCGGGTCGGGTCGTGGCAGACGACAAACACGTCGGGCTGGCTGCCGTGCAGCAGGCCGAGCGACACCGCAGCATAGGCGGGGTTGAAGATCGATCCCTGCCCCTCGATCAGGTCCCAATGGTCGTCGGGCGCGTCGGGGCTGAGCATTTCCGCCGCCCCGGCCTCGAAATCCGAAACCACCGCGTCCATCGGCACGCCGCCGCCCGCGATCATGATCCCCGTCTGGCCGGTGGCGCGAAAGTCGGCGTCGATGCCGCGTTCGCGAAACGCCCGATGCAGTGCCAGCGCGGTATATTTCTTGCCGAGCGCGCAATCGGTGCCGACGGTGAGCAGTCGCTTGCCGCTGCGCTTGCGCCCGTTGCCGATGGGGATCGTCGGCGGCGGGGTGCGGACATCGATCAGCCGCCGCCCGGTCCGCCGGGCGGCCTCGACGAGCGCGGGAACGCTCGTCAGCCTGGTGTGCAGGCCGCTGACGATGTCGAGCCCGGCCTCCATCGCCTCGACCAGCACCGCCACCCACGTATCGCCGATGACGCCCCCCTGGTTCGCGACGCCGATCACCAGCGACCGGGCCCCGGCCGCGCGGGCATCGGCGGGCGACAGGCGCGGCAGGCCGGTGCTGACCGTACAGCCGGGCACCGACCATTCGCCGACGCAGCGGTCCGCGGCCCAGTCGGCGAGGCCGAAGGCGGTCTTGGCATAGCCCGCCTCGGTCGTGTCGCCGAGGAACAGGAGATAGGGTTGCGGCAGTGTCAGGCTGTCGGCCAGTCTGCCGAGGGGGGCATTCATCTTTTTCACTCCGTTCGCGTCAAAAGGCCATGTCGAGCGCGACGCCGATCGTCCGGGGCTGCAACGGCGAGATGGCGAGGAAACTCGGCCGGTTGAGTCCGTCGGCCATCGTCGTGCGCGCCATCTCGCCCTTGTTGTCGAGCAGATTGCGCGCATAGGCCCGCAGCGTCCAGTGGTCGTCGAACACCAGCGACGCGTTGAGATCGACCGACGTATAGGGTCTGGCGCGCGCGACGAGCGGGTCACTCTCGACCAGCGAGAGCCGGCTGCTCGCATGGCGGATGCCCGCGCCGAAGCTGCCCCGCGTGCCGCCGCCGAGCCCGAATTCATAGTCGGCCCGCAGCGCGCCGCTGAACCTGGGCACCGCGGGCAGGCGGTCGCCGTCGACGCCGCTGATCTCGGGCACATCCTCGCTGAGCCCGGCGTCGGTGTAGCTGCCCGTCGCGGTGATCGTCAGCCCCGGCACGGGACGGAATGCAATGTTACCCTCGAAACCCTTGCTGGTCGCCTTGCCGCCGTTCGCGCCGCCCGACACGCCGCCGAAGGCGCGCGTGACTTGGATGTCGGTCCAGTCCATCCAGAACCCCGCGATGTCGATCGTCACCGTCCGGTCGGCCAGGTCGGCCTTCAGCCCGACCTCGTAATTGGTCATGCGGTCGGCATCGACGCTCGGCGGGACGTTGGGGACGATGACGTTCGGGCCGCCGGGGCGATAGCCGGTCGCGACGCGCGCATAGAGCATCGCATCCGGGGTGATGTGGAACTGCGGGCTGACCGAGAAGGTCCAGACGCTCTCGGCCGAGGTGCCCGGATCGTCGGCGGACGGGACGATCGCGCCCGAACTGATCTGGCGGAAGGTCTGCTCGTTGCGCGCCCAGCGCAACCCGGCGGTGATTTCGAACCGGTCGCTGAACTTGAAGGTGCCGTTCCCGAAGACCGCATATTCCTTGTAGGTCGCGGGCAGGCCCACGGTCGCGAGCGGATCGAGCGAAGCGATCAGATTGCCGTCCATGTCATAGGAATGCACGAGCTGCGCATTGCTGGTTTTCTCGTCGGTGTAGAAGCCGCCGATCATCCATTCGAAGCGGCCGCCGCTCGGCGAGGCGAGCCGCAGTTCCTGGGTCCATTTGCGGAGCCCGAGGTCGAGATAGAAAGGCGTGATGCCGGCGTCGATCGGCGGATCGGTGATGAACGGGAAGAGCACGCCGAAGGCATAGCTCGCGTCCTGAAGCTGGCGGCTCTGCGTCTTGCTGTAGGTCGTCGCCGAGGTCAGCGTCGCAGCGCCGAAATCATAGTCGATCGTCGCCGAATAATAATCGAGGTCGATGTCGTAGGATTCGGGGACGTAATTGTTGTACGAGCGTCCGTCGCCGAGCCGCACGCCGGTGAGGTCGGCGGCATAAATCCCGTTGCCGTCGGAATCGAGCGATTGCCAGATGCCCGCCAGCTTCACGCTGAGTTCGGCCGTCGGCTGCCACAACAGCGCGACGCGGCCGCCGCGCTGCTCATAATCATTCTGGTCCTTCAGCGCGGCATTGTTGACGCTGCCGACCCATCCCGGGGTGCTGCGCCAGGCGAAGCTGCCGGTGACCGCCAGCTGGTCCACGACGACCGGGACGTTGACGAACGCCTGCCCGCCCCAGCCGAGACCGTCGCCGCCCTTGATGCCGAAGCCTTCGATCCCGGCGCGCACGCGGAACGCCCGCGTGTCCGGCTGGACGGTGACATATTTGACCAGCCCGCCGATCGAGCTCGCGCCGTAGAGCGTCCCCTGCGGCCCCTTGAGCACCTCGATGCGTTCGAGGTCATAGGGCATCAGGTCGATCGTGAACTGCCCGGCGCGGTTGTAGAGCGCGCTCGATCCGACCGGCGCGTCGTCGAGATAGATGCCGACGGTCTGGCCCGAGTTGAGCGGCGCGACGCCTCGCAGGGTGATCGTCGTCTGGCCGGGCGTGCCGCCGTTGCTGACGTTCATCCCGGGAACGTAGCCCGCATAGTCGACGAGCGAGGCCGAGCCCTGCTCCTGCAGTTCCTCGCCCGCGACGACGCTGATCGCGATCGGCACGTCCTGCACGTTCTGCACGCGCTTCTGTGCGGTGACGACGATCTCGCCGCTGCTTTCGGTCGCCGCTGCCTCCTGCGCCTGCGCGGGGACCGCGGCCGTCAGAGCGATCAGGCTGGCCGCAATAAAATACCTATTTTTCATCGTCTTACCCCCAGACTTGGGCGAGCAGGCGGCGGAAGTTGCCCCCAAGCACGGCCCCGATGTTGTCGTTGGAATAGCCCCGGCGGATCAGTTCCTCGGTCAGGTCGAAGACCTTGCGCGGATGGTCGAATCCGTCGATGTCGATCTTGTCGCGAAAGGCGTAGCTGCCCTTGTAGCCCGCCTTCAGCAGCGCATTTTCGTCGGGCTTCATGTCGTCATAGCCGTTGAGGTCGGCGTCCGAGCCGATGCCGACATGCTCGACCCCGACCAGCTTCGCGACATGGTCGACATGGTCCGCCATATGCCCGACGTCGGTCGGGTCGGTCGCGCGCACGAACATCCGCACGCCGGTGATCCCCATCACCCCGCCCTTCGCCGCGAGCGCGCGGATTGCCTCGTCGGCCTTGGCGCGCGGATGGCCGGCGATCGCGCGGGCGTTGCTGTGGGTGATCGCGATCGGCCCCCGCGCGATCGCGATCGCGTCGAGGGTCGTCCGGTCACCGCAATGCGACACGTCGACTAGCATGCGCTCCGCCTCCATCGCCGCGATGATCGCCGCGCCATAGTCGCTGACGCCGCCGTCGACGCGATCGGTGCTGCCCGACCCGATCATGTTCTGGCTGTTGTAGGTGAGCTGCGCGCAGCGCAGGCCGAGGCGACGGAAGGTCGCGACATCCTCGACCGCCTCGAACTGGTCGGCGTTCTGGATGCCCATGATGACGGCGCATTTGCCGTCCCTCTTCGCCCGGTCGAGATCGTCGGCGGTGTCGACGAGCGTGAAGACGTGACTGTTGCGCCCGACGAAACCCTGCCAGCCGGCCATATATTCGAGTGCCTGCGCCTTTGCGCCGGGACCGCCAAGACCATAGGCGTTGTGAAAGCCGGTGATGCCGCTGGCGCGGAATTCGGCGGCTTCGGCGTCGGTCAGGCGATGCGCGACATAGGCGGGCGACGTCGTGATCTTGAGCGGCGCCAGCATGTCGATGACCAGCGCCGCCGCGACGAGATCGACCGCGCGGCGCGAATAGGCGCGCGCCGGATCGGCCGCGAAGGCATAGACCCCCCTGTTGATCATCGGCGCGGACAAAGCGGCGCCGACCGCGCCCGCGATGGCCGCGCGGCGCGTTACCCGGAATGATCGCGTCATTCCATCCTCCACCCAGGAAATTTCGATTTCTAGACTATTGTCCTAATCAGAAAATTGTCAACCCGTTTAGGACAAAATTTGTTAGTCACCCCAAATGCCGGCGGGACAATGGATCATGCCGCCGCGATATTCGACGCCGGGATCGCGGTCGCGCGCGAGGAATGTCGGCCCGTCGAGGTCGACGATGTCGCAAAGCTGCCCGACGACGTAGGAGGGCGCCATCGACAGGCTGGTGCCCATCATGTTGCCGACCATCACGTCGAGGCCGAGCGTCCGCGCCTGCCGCGCGATCGCAAGCCCTTCGGTCAGCCCGCCGCACTTGTCGAGCTTGATGTTCACGACGTCGAAGCGCCCGACGAGCGACGCGGTGTCGGCGAGCGACAGCGCGCTTTCGTCGGCGACGAAGGGGAGCGGCCGCTTGACACCGTCGAGATCGGCCTCGCGTCCGCGCGGCAGCGGCTGTTCGAGTTGCGCGACGCGCATCTCGACAAGCACCGGCAACAGGTCGGCTAGCGTCCAGATGTCATAGCCCTGGTTCGCGTCGACGCCGATCCAGGCGTCGGGGCGCGCGGCGCGGATCGCGGAGACGCGCGCGATATCATCGGCCAGATCGCCGGTCAGCTTGACCTTCACCGGCGCCTGCGCGTCGATCGCCAGCGCCGCCTTTGCCATGACCCCTGGATCGTCGGCGCCGAGCGTCAGGGTCGAGCGCAGCGCCTTCGGCGGGTCGAGACCGGCTAGGTCCCAGACCGGCCGGCCCTGCTGCTTCGCCTCCAGGTCCCAGAAGGCGCAGTCGAGCGCGTTGCGCGCGCCGCCCGGCGGCAGGAGATGTTGCAGGTCGCCGCGCGTCGCGCCGCCCTCGATCGCCTCGCGCGCGCGCATCGCCTCGCCAAGCATATGATCGATGTCGTCGCCCAGATAATAGACGCCGGCACCCTCGCCGCGCCCGATATGCGTCCCGTCCGACAGCTCGGCAACGAGCAGCGCGGTCTCTGTGAAGACATGGCCCGAAATGCGGAACGGCTGGTGATAGGGAAAGCGCTCGACCCGCAGGTCGAGCGCCAGGATCCGTGCAGGCTGCGTCGCCATCAATAGACCATCCCGAAGCCATAGAGATGGAAGGCGAGCGTCACCCAGGCGAGGATCAGCCCCGCGAGGATCAGCAGCACCGCGCCGAGCTTCATCGTCCAGCGGCGCTTGCCCTGGATGCTGAGCCACAAGTGCCACGCCGCCGCCGCCAGCAAGCCGAAGGCGGCGACCGGCGTCAGGATGCGCAGCAGGTGGATCAGCCAGTCGAGCGGGCCGCCGATGCTGCCGATATCGGCCGAGAAGGCGACAACGAGCCCCGCCCAGCCGATGACCGTGGCCAGCACCAGCCACGCGAAGACGCGCGACAGGCGATAGGCGCGTAGCGCCTTGCCTTCGAGCACGAAATTCGCGGCGAAGCTGCGACGGACCAACGCGCGCACCGGCCATGCGAGCGCCGCAAGCAGCGTGATGACGAGCGCGAAGATGAGCGCCGGGTTGAGCCACGCCGCGTTGACGCCGGCGGGTGCGGGCTCGAACACCATGAAGGGCGATCCCGCATCGAGGCTCCAGCGCACGACGCGGCCGTCCTTCACCTCGGCGGCGAGACGTTCGCCCGTGTTCGTGTCGCGCCACACGAAAGGCTCGACCTCGACCCAGTCGCGCGCGCCGGCGCTCAGGCCGTCGAGCCCCGGCACCGTGATCTTTCCATCCTCGGTCAGCGACACGGCGGGCTGGCCGAGCAGCCCGAACAGACTCATGAAATTGGTGAAGGAACCGCGGCTGCTGACATAATGGCCGACCATCATCTCGGCATGCTGCCGCGCGGTCTTCGCGTCGACCTGCCCCGGCTTTTCCGCGCCCGGCAGGTAGCGGTCGGCGAATTTATGGAACAGCGCGCTGCGGATCGCGCCCGCCGCGCCTTCCTTACCCGGGCTGTTCATCGAGATGAAGACGCCGATGTCGGCATCGGGGAACAGCCACAGATAGGAATGGAACCAGACGGTATCGCCGCCGTGCGCGATCGCACGGTGACCGTTGACCCATTGTTCGTAGAAGCCGAGCGCCATGCTATTGAGCGGGCCGACGCCGGGCGCCTTGAAATCGTGCATCATCTTCGCGGTTTCGGGCTTCAGCAGACCCCCGCCGTCGTTTAGGTGCGCGATCATGAACCTGCCCATGTCGGCACCGCTCGCCGACAGGCTGCCCGCCGGCGCCGGAATGACCATCTCGAACGGTCGCGCCTTTTGCGTGACGTCGGGATAGCCGCCCGCCATGTCGGGCACGAGCGCCTTCGGAAGCGGCTGGCGGAACGTCGCATGCGTCATGCCGAGCGGCCTGAAGATATGGTTGTCGATATAATCGTCGAACGGCTCGCCGCTGACGCGCTCGACGATATAGCCCGCGAGCGCGGTGGCATAGTTCGAATAGGCGGGCGTCGTGCCGGGTGCGAAGACGCGCTGCGGCAGTGCGAGCGGCATCTGCCGCTTGAGCGTCATTACCGCTTTCGGATCGTTGCTGATCAGATGGCGGACCGATTCCTCGAAGCCCGCCGTGTGCGTCATGATGTTGCGCAGCGTGATCGGCTTGCCCTCGAAGGGCGGAATCTTGAAGTCGAGATAGGCATTCACATCCTTGTCGAGGTCGAGCTTGCCCGCCTCGACCTGCTGCATCACCGCGGTCCATGTGAAGAGCTTCGACACCGATCCCGGTCGGAAAAGCGTGGTCTCCGGCAGCACGGGCTTGCGCTTGGCGACGTCGGCATAGCCATAGCCCTTTTCGAGCACGACCTGATCGCCGCGCACGACCACGACGACCGCACCCGGAATGCGCGCGCGTTCAAGCGCGTAGGGCAGGAAGCCGTCGAGGAAGGCTTCGAGATCGGCCGGACTGAGTGTAGCCGCCTGCGCGGGCTTCGCCGCCGGCAGCGCCGTCGCCTCGACCTTCTTGACGGTCGGCGCCGGGACCGGCCCCTGTGCGGTGAGCGGCACCGCGGCGAGCGCGGCGAGCCCGATCATGGCCTTTCGGATGAAACGCATCGCTTTCCCCCTTTTTCTGGCGCGCCCTCTGAAACCTTGCAGCGAGCCGCGCGACCCCTTACCAAGGAGCCAACACCTATTGGCCCATTGGGGACATAATGATCCTGATTGGAAAATTGTCAAACATGGAATGGAAAAACTGATGGCGGACCGTTCGAACCCGCCGACGCTCGGCGCGGTGATGCGCGGAATTCGCTCGCGAAACGGCTGGACGCTCAAGGAAATGAGCGCGAAATCAGGTATCCCCGTGTCGACGCTGTCGAAGGTCGAGCACGACCGGCTGACCCTGAGCTACGACAAGCTCCAGCAGCTCAGCCAGCGACTCAACATCCGCATGTCGGATCTTTTCGCCGAGGGCGAGGAGGAGAGCGCGCCGCGCGTCACGGGCCGCCGCAGCATCGGCACGAAGGAAAAGGCGGTGCGCGTCACGACCGACAATTACGATTATCACTATCTTTGCACCGATTTGCGGCAAAAGCGGATGCTCCCCATCATCACCCGCATCCGCGCGCGCAGCGCCAGCGAGTTCGGCGAACTCGTCCGCCATCAGGGGGAGGAATTCATCTTCGTCATCGAGGGGCGGATCGAGGTGCACAGCGAATTCTACGATCCGGTCACGCTCGAGCAGGGTCAGGGCATTTATATCGATTCGACGATGGGCCATGCCTATGTCGTCGGCGAAGGTTGCGAGGAGGCGCTCGTCCTCGGCGTCTGCTCGAGCGCCGACGACGGGCTGATGGACTCGCTGATGAGCCTGCACGGCTAGGACGGATCGTTCCAGATTCGGCGAGGTTTGCCTTTTTCGACAGGGCATCGTTCCCCGGCGAAAGCCGGGGTCCACGCGGAGCAGCGCCATGCCATCTGACCCCGGCCTTTGCCGGGAAACAAGCTCTTACGTGTCCGAAGGGCATATACGCCAAACAAGTTCAGGGGGACGGAAGATCAGCGGACGTGCAGCAAGGCTGAATCCCTGCGCCTCCCCGCGGGCGGTCGGATTTCCGGTTGAAATCCCGGTCGTTATTGTATGAAGGAGACATGGTTCGCCCATGCCGTCCCTTTCGGCGCCGGGCGATCTCAGCGCCGCCACGGCCGTCTCCTGTTGCAATGATGCGACTGCAAATCCGGGAATGACCATGACCGACACCACGCCCCGCCACATTCTCCTTGCCACCGACCTCAGCTGTCGCTGCGACCGCGCGCTGGACCGCGCCGTGAAACTGGCGGGCGAATGGGGCGCGGAGCTTACCGCCGCGACGGTGATCGAACCCGAACCCGCGGACCTTCTCGACCCCCGCCCCTCCTCCTGGCGCCGGCAGGCGACGCCCGCCGAGCGGATGCACTGGCGCCTGGCGCGCGATGTCGCCAGCGTCGCGGACGATATCGGCGTGGTGGTCGAAACCGGCGATCCCGCCACGAAGCTGGTCGAGATCGCCGAACATGAGCATTGCGACCTGATCGTCACCGGCATCGCGCGCGACGAGACGCTGGGGCGGATGATCCTGGGCAACACCGTCAGCCGCCTCGTGCGCCGGGCCGCGGTGCCGGTGCTGGTCGTGCGCGACCGCCCGGCCGGACCCTATCGCCGGATTGTGATCGCCACCGATTTTTCCGAAGCCGCGCTCCAGGCGACGCTCGTCGCCTCGGCCTTCTTTCCCGCAGCGGCGCTGACCCTTTTTCATGGATATGACGTGCCCTACACCGGCTATCTCACCGACCGCGACTTCACGTCGGAATCGCGAGCCAAGGCCGACGAAGCCAGGGCGATGCTGCGAGCCGAGAGCCGCATCAACGCCGCGCTGCTCGAACGGCTGGACATCGTCGTCGAACGCGGCACGCCCGAAATGCTGATCAGCGACCATGTCGAGGACCATCACGGCGACCTGACCGTCGTCGGAAGCCAGGGGCACGGCATCCTGTTCGACGCGTTCATCGGCAGCATGGACAAGCGGCTGCTCGATACGCTCGAAGGCGATCTCCTGATCGTTCCGGGCACGGTGGAGGCCGGATAGACGCGTCGGCGCCGCCGCGCCGGATCGCCCGCCCAGCAAAAAACTCAACTCACGCCTTGCTCCGCCGCGCCAACGTCTACCATAAGGGGGGACGCCCTCGGGCAGCGCACCAGGCGATGGAGATCTTCCCCCTACCTTATGCACGACCCCCGCTTCCTCCTGGCCGTCGTCGCGCTTCCATTTCTGGGCAGCGCGATCGCGGCATTCCTGCCGGCCCGCGGCCGGAACCTCGCCTCGACGCTGGCGGGGGTGATCGCGCTCGCCGGCGCCATGATCATCGCGGCCTATTACCCGCTCGTCGAGCGCGGCGAGGTCGTGCGCCACGAACTGGCGTGGCTGCCGACGCTGGGGCTCAACCTGACGCTTCGGCTCGACGGCTTCACCTGGCTGTTCGCGACGCTCGTCCTCGGCATCGGGGCGCTCGTCATCCTCTATGCGCGCTACTACATGTCGCCGGACGACCCGGTGCCGCGCTTCTTCGCCTTCCTCCAGGCGTTCATGGGGTCGATGCTCGGCGTCGTCCTGTCGGGCAATCTGATCCAGATCGCCTTCTTCTGGGAACTGACCAGCCTCTTTTCCTTCCTGCTGATCGGATATTGGCACCATAATCAAAGCGCGCGCGACGGCGCGCGCATGGCGCTGATCGTCACCGGCGCGGGCGGCGTGTGCCTGCTCGTCGGGCTGCTGTTGCTCGGGCGGATGGCGGGAAGCTACGACGTCGACGCGGTGCTCGCGGCGCGCGACGCCATCCATGCCGACAAGGCCTATCTGCCCGCCCTGATCCTGATCCTGATCGGCGCGTTCACCAAGAGCGCGCAGGTTCCGTTCCACTTCTGGCTGCCGCATGCAATGGCCGCGCCGACGCCCGTGTCCGCCTATCTGCATTCGGCGACGATGGTGAAGGCGGGCGTCTTTCTGCTCACCCTGCTCTGGCCGGTCCTCTCGGGCACCGATAGCTGGTATTTGATCGTCACCACGACCGGCCTCGCGACGCTGCTGGTCGGCGCCTGGGCGGCGATATTCCAGCAGGATTTGAAGGGTCTGCTCGCCTATTCGACGATCAGCCACCTCGGCCTCATCACGCTGCTGCTGGGGCTGGGCAGTCCGCTCGCGGCGGTGGCGGCGATCTTTCACACCGTCAATCACGCCACCTTCAAGGCGTCGCTGTTCATGGCCACCGGGATCATCGACCATGAAACGGGAACGCGCGACCTGCGCCGGCTGAGCGGCCTCGTCCGCTTCATGCCGATCACTGCGACGCTCGCGATGGTCGCGGCGGCGGCGATGGCGGGCGTGCCGCTGCTCAACGGCTTCCTGTCGAAGGAGATGTTCCTCGCCGAAGCGCTCGAAGCGCATAGCGGCACGATCATCGACGTGGCACTGCCCTATCTCGCGACGCTGGCCAGCGCGTTCAGCGTCTTCTATTCGGTGCGCTTCATCCACCAGACCTTCTTCGGACCGCCGCCGGTCGACCTGCCGCACCAGCCGGCCGAAGCGCCGCACTGGATACGCCTGCCGATCGAGATACTGGTGCTCGCCTGCCTGCTCGTCGGGATCGTCCCGGCGCTCACCATCGGGCCGTTCCTCGCCAGCGCCGTCCAGTCGGTGCTGGGGGACCAGACGCCGACCTACAGCCTGGCGATATGGCATGGGTTCACCCTGCCGCTGGCGATGAGCTTCATCGCGCTGATCGCCGGCACGGCGCTCTATATCCTGTTCCGCGAGCGGCTGAACGCCGTCGAGCGATCGCCGCTGATCGGCCGGCTGAAGGGGCGCCGCACCTTCGAGGCGGTGCTCGCGGCGATCGTCAATGCGGCGCGCGGCCTGCACGAGCGGCTGGGCACCCGGCGCCTGCAGGTGCAGCTGCGGCTGATCGTCGTCACCGCGCTGCTGCTCGGCACCCTTCCCTTCCTGCGGCTCGGCTATAGCCGGGGGCCGCTGCAGGATACGCTGATCGATCCGGTCTTCGGGCTGCTGTGGCTGTGCGGCGGCGCCTGCGCCATCGCGGCGGCGTGGCAGGCGAAATTCCATCGACTGGTCGCGCTCGTCCTGGTCGGGGCCGCCGGGCTTGCCGTCTGCATCAGCTTCATCTGGCTGTCGGCGCCCGACCTCGGGCTGACGCAACTGCTCGTCGAGATCGTCACCCTCGTCCTGCTTCTGCTCAGCCTGCGCTGGCTGCCGCAGCGCCGCCCTGCGATATGGGCCGAGGAGCGCAAGCCGCCGATGGTCCTGATCCGGCGCGGCGGCGACCTGCTGCTCGCGATCGCCGGCGGGACGGGCGCGGCCGCGCTTGCCTATGCGATGATGACCCGCCCGATGCCGGACAGCATCTCGCGCTATTTCGTCGAGAACGCCTATTCGGGCGGCGGCGGAACCAATGTCGTCAACGTCATCCTCGTCGATTTCCGCGGGTTCGACACGCTGGGAGAGATCACCGTCCTGTCCATCGTCGCGCTGACCGTCTTCACCCTGCTGCGCCGGTTCCGCCCCGCGCCGGAAAGCATCGAGATACCCGACCAGCAGCGGCGGCAGAATGCGTTCGACGAAGCGAGCAAGGATCATGCGATGGGCGATACGCTCGTCCATTATCTCTTCGTCCCGCGCATCATCATGCAATGGCTGTTCCCGGTGATCCTGACCTTTGCCCTCTATCTGCTGATGCGCGGCCACGACCTGCCCGGCGGCGGCTTCGCCGCGGGCATCGCCACGTCGATCGCCTTCCTTCTCCTCTACATGGCGAACGGCACGCGACTGGTCGAAGCGAGCCTGAACGTCCAGCCGGTGCGCTGGATCAGCGCCGGACTGGTCTGCGCGGTCGCGACCGGCCTTGCCGCCTGGTTGTTCGGCTACCCGTTCCTGACCAGCCATTCGCGCTATCTGACGCTGCCGCTGATCGGCGATATTCCGCTGGCGAGTGCTTTGCTGTTCGATATCGGCGTGTTCGCGGTGGTCGTCGGTACTACGCTGCTGATGCTGATCGCCATCGCGCACCAGTCGATCCGTTCGCCGCGCGCACGCAAGCCGGTTCAGCCCGCGGCGGCCGAGCCGGGCACCGGGGGGAGCGCCTGATGGAAATCCTCCTTTCGCTCGCCATCGGGGTGCTGACGGCGTCGGGCCTGTGGCTGCTGTTCCGGCCGCGCACCTTTCAGGTGATCCTCGGCCTGTCGCTCCTTTCCTATGCGGTCAACCTGTTCATCGTGGCTGCCGGTCGGCTGCGCAGCGACGCGCCGCCGATCATCGGCAAGGATCCGGCGTCCGCCGATCCCGCGCTCTACGCCGATCCGCTGCCGCAGGCGCTGGTGTTGACGGCGATCGTCATCTCGTTCGCGACGACCGCGCTGCTGCTGGTGGTGCTGCTCGCCTCGCGCGGCCTGACCGGCACCGACCATGTCGATGGCGAGGACGGCGAAGCATGACCGGCTGGCTCCATCACCTGATCATCACGCCGATCCTGCTACCGCTGCTGGCCAGCGCGCTGATGCTCGCCTTCGACGAGCGGCGGCGCGTCCTGAAACGGTGGCTGAGCCTGATCGCATCCGCGCTGCTGATCGCCAACGCGGCGGCGCTGCTGTGGTTCACCAGCGACGCGGGCAATGCGGGCACCGACAGCCCCCATGTCTATCTGCTGGGCAACTGGGCGGCGCCCTTCGGAATCGTGCTGGTGGTCGACCGCCTGTCGGCGACGATGCTCCTGCTCGCCAACGTGCTCGGCTTCACCTCGCTCTTCTATGCGCTGGCGCGATGGGACCGGTCGGGGCCGCGCTTCCACGCGCTGTTCCTGCTGTTGCTGATGGGTGTGAACGGCGCGTTCCTGACCGGCGACATCTTCAACCTCTTCGTCTTCTTCGAAGTGCTGCTCGCCGCCTCCTATGGCCTGATCCTGCACGGCGCGGGGACCGAGCGAACCAGCGCCAGCCTGCATTACATCACCATCAACATCGCGGCCTCGCTGCTCTTCCTGATCGGCGTGGCGCTGATCTATTCGGTGACCGGCACGCTCAACATGGCCGACCTCGCCACCCGCGTCGCCCGCACCGATCCTAGCGATATCGCGCTGCTGGAGGCCGGCGCCGCGATCCTGGGGGTCGCATTCCTGGTCAAGGCGGGCGTCTGGCCGCTGAGCTTCTGGCTCCCACGCACCTATGCCGCCGCCGCGCCGCCGGTCGCCGCGCTGTTCGCGATCATGACCAAGGTCGGCGTCTACGTCATCCTCCGCCTTTCCTTCCTGCTGTTCGGCGAAGCCTCCGGCGACGTCGCGGGCTTCGCCAACGACGGACTGCTCTATGGCGGTCTCGCCACCATGACCTTCGGCGTCATCGGCATCCTGTCCGCCCGCCAGCTCACGCGCGTGGCCGGTCATTATGTGCTGGTCTCATCGGGCACGCTGCTCGCCGGGCTGGGCATCGGCGGCCAGCCGCTCATCGCCGCGCTGCTCTTCTATCTCGTCAGCTCGACGCTCGCGATCAGCGCGCTCTACCTCATCATCGAACCCGTCGAGCGTAACGCCGACGAGGACGACATGATCGAAGGCATCGCCGAGCCCGTGTTCGACGACGAGTATGTCGGCGCGATCGAGGAAGAAGAGGACGAGACGGGCGTCGTCATTCCCGGCACGATCGCCATCCTCGGCGGCGGCTTCATCTTCTGCGCGCTGCTGCTCGCCGGGTTGCCGCCGCTGTCGGGCTTCATCGCCAAATTCGCCATCATCGATGCGCTGCTGCGCGCCGGCGGGGTCGGGCCGATGAACTGGACGCTGATCGGCCTGATCATCGTGTCGGGCCTGGCGACGATGATCGTGATGACCCGCGCCGGCATCGACCTGCTGTGGACGCCGGGCGAGGACGCCCCGTCGCGCCTCAGCCTCGTCGAGGTCGCGCCCATCGCGCTGCTGCTCGCCGTCTGCCTGGCGCTGATGCTGTGGGCCGGGCCGGTCATGGCCTATCTCGAGGCGACATCGGCCGCGCTGCACGATCCGGCCGGCTATCTTTCCGCCGTCGCCGGCGCGCCTCCGGCCGGGAACGCGCAGCCATGACGCGGCTCGTCCCCTACCCGCTGCTGGCGCTGGCGCTGTTCGCGATGTGGACGCTGCTGACCGGCTTCTCGCCCGGCCACATCCTGTTCGGCGCGCTGGTCGCGCTGATCGTGTCGCGGTCGATGCTGTCGCTCAAGCCCGAACCGCCGCGCGTGCAGGTCGGATGGGCGATGGTCCGGCTTGCCGGAATCGTGCTGGTGGACATCGTCCGCTCCAACATCGCGGTGGGGAAGATCATCCTGTCCAATCCGCCGGACCGCCATTCGGACTTCATCGAACTGCCGACCGAGCTGCGCAGTCCCTACGCGCTGGCCGTGCTCGCGCTGATCATCACCGCGACGCCGGGGTCGCTGTGGGTGCAGCACGACGCAAACCGGCACGTCATCCTGATCCATATCCTCGATCTGGTCGACGAAGCCGAATGGGTCCGGCAGATCCGGCAGCGTTACGAGCGGCTTCTGATGGAGATATTCGAATGAACGCGCTGTTCCTGGCGCTGGTGATCACCGCCGCGCAAATCGTGCTGGGCCTCGCGATGGGATGCGCCGCCTTTCGCATGCTGCGCGGTCCGCGCGCGCAGGATCGGGTCCTCGGGCTCGACACGCTCTATCTGACGGGGATGCTGCTGCTGCTCACGTATGGTATCCAGACCGGCCGCACCCTCTATTTCGAGGCGGCACTGGTCATCGCGCTGCTGGGATTCGTGGGCACCGTCGCTCTCGGCAAGTTCCTGATGCGGGGAGAAGTCATCGAATGATGCAGGCACCCGATCTGCCGACCTGGGCCGCGATCATCGTCGGCCTCCTGGTCCTCGGCGGCGCGATCATCACGCTGGTGGGAGCGTTCGGCCTGATACGCCTGCAGACCTTCTATGCGCGCGTCCACGCCACGACGCTGGGCGCGACCGCGGGCATGGCGGCAATCCTGCTCGGCTCCATGCTGTGTTTCTCGATCACGCAGGGCCGGCCGGTCGTCCATGAGATATTGATCGCGCTGTTCGTCACCCTGACGACGCCGGTCACGCTGATCCTGCTCGCCCGCGCGGCGATCTATCGCGATCGCAGCGAAAAGCTCCCGCAGCTTCCGACCCGCAGCGAGCCGGAGCGCGCCGAATAGCGTCCGTGCCGTACCAGATCTTCGATCATGGGGATTGTGGTGCCGCTTAGGTGACTCGAACACCTGACCCCATCATTACGAATGATGTGCTCTACCAACTGAGCTAAAGCGGCAACGAGGGGCGCCTCTACCAGCGTGTCGGGGCGAAGACAAGCGCCGTTGCGCAGATTCTCCCGTCGAACGGCAGGCGGCATATCATGCGATCCCGCGCACCAATCCGGTAACGAAATTTCCCGTAATTTCCCATTTTAAAACAAAATCTTGAACCCCGCCATTTCGAAGCGAGCAGCTTTCCAGCGGCCTTGCGGCAAAGATATGGCGCACCCACGCCGCCGCAATCGACGGATGTTTCGCTGCTCGCCGCTCTTCGCTCACCACGGGGTGCAGGGTACAGGATTCATGCTTGACATTCGCCAGTTCAAATTATTATCCGAGTGGATAAATAAATGGGAGGATGCGGATGAAGAGCATATTCGTGGCGTTGATGGGATCGACGCTGCTCGTGAGCGGCGCCCATGCGCAGGACACCGCTCCCCTGTCCGCTTCCGAGAATGGAAGCGTAGCCGGCGACGAGATCGTCGTGACGGCCCAGAAACGCGAACAGTCGTTGCAGGACGTTCCGCTGTCGGTCGCGGTGCTGAGCGGCGAGCAGTTGAGCAACCGGAACATTACTGAAATCTCGCAGTTGCAGACGACGACCCCGAACTTCTCCTTCCAGGGCAGCAACAACCCGCGCGGTGCCGGCCTGGCGATCCGCGGCATCGGCACGAACAATTTCTCGTCGGCAATCGAGGGCTCGGTCGGCATCGTCATCGACGGTGTGCCGATCGGGCGGCAGGGCGCGGGAATGACCGACCTGTTCGACATCCAGCGGATTGAAGTGCTGCGCGGTCCGCAGGGCACCTTGTTCGGCAAGAATGCCTCGGCCGGCGTCCTCAACATCGTGACCACCGATCCCAGCTACAGCTGGGGAGGCAAGGTCCAGGCGACCTACGGCGAGTTCGACGAATTCGTGCTGCGCGGAACGGTCACCGGCGGCCTGACCTCGAATCTGGCGTTTCGCGCATCGGCCTATCGCACGAAACGCGACGGCTATATTCGCAACCGATTCGACGACAGCCGCCTCAACGATCGCGACGAGTGGGGCGGCCGCGCGAAGCTGTTGTGGGAACCCGCCGACAATATCCGGGTGCTCGCCGCGGGCGACTATTCGTCGCGCGACGCCGCCTGCTGCATGTGGACGATCCGCAGTTTCGGCAACAATGCCGATATCCGCAACCGGGTGACCGCCGCGGGCATCGTTCCCGGCCCCGACAACCGGGAGGTCGCGCTCGACGGCCGCACGTTCATCCGCCAGGAAACCTATGGCGGATCGGTGCAGGTCGATATCGAGGGCACCGGGGGCATCACGGTGACGTCGATCACCGGCCTGCGCTGGTGGGATGCGACCGACAACAACGACGCCGACCAACGGCCGACCCCCGTTCTCAACATCAACAATGGCGACAGCCGGCAGCGCCAGTTCACCCAGGAACTGCGCCTGACCTCTCCGTCCGGCGAGCCGTTCGAGTGGGTCGGCGGCCTGTTCCTCTTCAATCAGGATTATGAACTCGGCAATTCGCAGCAGGGCACGTTCGACCAGCCTCTGCCACCCGGCGTCCAGTTGTCGCGCGCGATCTTCGTCGAGAACGATACCCAGAATTTCGCCGCCTTCGCCGATGCGACCTATCATCTGAGCGATCAGTTCAACGTCTTCGGCGGACTGCGCTATACGGTCGAGCGACTGAACACGCATTTTCGGCGCTTCGCCAATCCGGGCACCATCCTGCTCGGACCCAATGTCGACCAGAAGATGAAGCGCGTCGACGGCGCATGGACGTGGCGCCTGGGGGCGCAATTCCGTCCGACCGAAGAGGTGACGCTCTATGGCAGCGTCGCGCGCGGCTTCAAGGGCGGCGGCTTCAATGCGCTGCAGGACTCGACCGTGCTGCGCACCGTCGAACCCGAGATTCCGACGTCGTACGAATTCGGCGCCAAGACCGAGTTGTTCGATCGCCGGGTGCGCTTCAACATCGCCTTCTTCAGCACCGACTTCGACGATTTCCAGGCGCAGGCGATCGGCGTTTCGGACACCGGAACCCTGGTGTTCGACGTGATCAATGCCGGCTCGCTGCGCACGCGCGGGATCGAGGCCGACGTCGACATCAACGTGGGATCGGGCCTGCGTCTGATGGGCGGCGCGGCCTATACCAGGGCGAAATATACCGACTTCGCGGGCGCGCCCTGTTATTTCGGACAGACGGTGGCCCAGGGCTGCATCGTTTCGGGCGGGCAGGCGCGGCAGGATCTGACCGGCAAGGAACTGGCGATGGCGCCCAAGTTCACGGCGAACGCGTCCGCGCGTTACGAAACCGAGGTCTCGGCGGCGGGCGCGAGCGTTTTCGGCCAGCTTTCCTATGCCTATCGCGGCAGCACCTTCACCGCGCTCGACCTCGATCCGAAATCGGTGCAGAAGGCTTATGGCCTGCTCGATGCCCAAATCGGCTTCGCATTGCCGGGCGACCGCCTGCGGGCGTGGATCTGGGGCAAGAATCTGACCGACAAGAGCTTCGTCGAACTGATCTACGACACGCCTCTCGACACCGGCGGGCAATCGCAGTTCTTCCCGTCGACCGCGGCGCGGCAGTTCGGGGCCACGGTGGAGTATAGATTCTGATGATGAAACTCGATCGCCGCAGCCTGCTCGCCAGCCTTGCCGTTGCCGGAGCCGGCGGGGTCTCCACACTGGCACTGGCGCGGTCGAAGGACAGCGCCGCGCGGCGCCGTCCGCCGAATTTCATCGTCGTCCTCGCCGACGATCTCGGGTACGGCGACATCGGGGCCAATGGCTCGCGCGCGATCCGCACGCCCAATATCGACCGGCTTGCCGCCGACGGCCTGCTGATGACCGATGCCTATGCCTCGGCGAATATCTGCACTCCGTCTCGCGCCGGCCTGCTGACCGGGCGTTATCCGATCCGCACCGGGCTGGCGTGGCAAGTGATCCAGGCGGACGATACGAACGGCCTGCCGCCCGAAGAGGTGACGATTCCCGAAGTGCTGGGCGACGATTATGCATCGGCGCTGATCGGCAAATGGCATCTTGGGCACACCCCGCCCTATTGGCCGCCGACCGTGCAGGGATTCGACCTGTTCTTCGGCCTTCCCTATAGCCACGACATGAAGCCGCTGTCGCTCTATACCGCGGGCGAAGGCGTGGAATTCACCCAGGAAGACGTCGACATGGTGGCCCTGACGCAGCGATTCTTCGCGCGGGCCGGCGAGTTCGTCGACGCCAATCGCGATCGCCCCTTTTTCCTGATGCTCGCGCTGACCGCGCCGCATATTCCGCTTCACCCGACGAAGGAACACGCCGGGCACTCGCCGGCCGGCGACTATGGCGACGTCGTCGAAGAGGTCGATGCCGAGCTCGGCCGGCTGCGCGAACAGATCGAACGGCTCGACCTTCAGAACGATACCTATGTCATCGTCACGTCGGACAATGGACCATGGTTCGAAGGATCGACCGGCGCACTGCGCGATCGCAAGGGCGGCGCGGGATGGGACGGCGGCTATCGCGTTCCGTTCATCGCTTGGGCCCCCGGCCGCATCCCGGCCGGCAGTCGCAGCAGCGCGATCACGATGAATTTCGACCTGCTGCCGACCTTCGCCGCACTCGCGGGCAAACCGCTGCCGAAGGATCTCGTTCTCGACGGCAAGGATATCAGCGCGGTTCTGCTCGAGGGCGCGCCAAGCCCCCACGAAGCGCTGGTCCTGTTCGACAACGAGAAGGTCGCGGCGATCCGCACCGATCGCTGGAAATTCGTCGCGCGCAGCTATTATCGGGGATATGATCTGCCGCTGGCACGGATCGGTGCCAATCTGTTGTTCGACGTGCGCAGCGATCCCGGCGAGGATTATAATCTGGCGACGCGCCATCCCGAGGTCGTGGAGGCCATGCGCGCGCGCTTCGAGCAATATCGTCAGACATATGAGCCGCTCGGACGGAAAAAGGAGCCCGATCGGCTTCCGGGCGGCAAAGCCCTCCCCTGAGCCGTTTCTCCATTATTGCTTATGCCCGATTGTCGCTGGTATTGGCAGCGCGGTCGAACGATATTGATTCAGGTCTGAGGCAAGCAGGTTGCAGTCGAAACCGGGACGGAAAAGAAAAACCCAGGATCGCGGAGTCGCGACCCGGCAGCGGATCGTCGAAGAAGCCCTGCAGCTTTTCTCCCGCCATGGCTTCGACGGTGTCGGAGTCCGTGAAATAGCCGAAAGTGTCGGCGTCCAGCACGGGCTGATCAAATATCATTTCGGCACGAAGGACGAATTGTGGCGCGAGGCGGTTCGTCTGCTCTTCACCCGCATGAGCGAGATATTGGAGCCCGAGCCCGGCGAAGCCGATCTTCCCCCCGCCAAGGCTTTCGAAATCTCGTTGCGGCGCTATGTCCGCTATTGCGCCGAGCACCCCGAGCACGCGCGGCTGATGGTGCAGGAATCCTTCCGCGACAATGAGCGACTGGCATGGGCATCGGAAAGCTTCATCCGCCCCAGCCACGACCGGATCTTCCCACGATGGGACATCCTGATGCGCGACGGCACGATGCCGCGGGTCGACCCGGCGCTGATGGTCTATGCGCTGACGGGGGCCGCCCAGTCGATCTTCAACCTCGCTGCCGAAGCGAAATTGACGCACGGGATCGACGCATGCTCGAACGAGACGATCGAGGCCTATTCCGACGCGATCATCGCCCTGTTCCTTCCCGGCCTCGCAAAGCGCGAAGAAGCATCCGAAAAATAATTATCCGATTGGATAAAAATTAGAGACAGACGGACCCTGGTGCGATAGACGCTCCCCATAAAAGGGAGAGAGCAGCGATGGCCGATGGCAGCGTTGGAGCGGGGCAACACCGCGATCTTGCGGACCGATCATCCCTGCCCACCGGCGCGGTCGTCGCTTACGGGTCGGGCGATCTGGCGTTCAACCTCTATTTCACCTTCTGCTCGCTGTTCCTGCTCTATTTCTACACCGACGTCCTTGGCATTTCCGCCTCGGTCGGCGGATTGATCATCATGGCGGCGCTCATGTGGGAGGGGATTACCGATCCCGCGATGGGCGTGATCGCGAGCCGGACGCGGAGCCGGTTCGGCAGCTATCGCCCCTATCTGCTGTTTGGCGCACCGCTCCTCGCGCTCGCTTTCGTCTCCATGTTCCTGCCGCTGGGCCTTTCGGGCAACGCGCTCGCCTTCTTCTGCCTTGCGACGCACATCCTGTTCCGCACGGTCTACACCGTCGTGAACATTCCCTTCGTCGCCCTGTCGGCCCGCATGAGCGCGGACTCGCTCGCCCGGTCGCGACTGGCGGGAGCGCGCATGCTGTTCGCGATCATCACCGGCCTGTTCCTCGCTGCGGCGACGCTGCCGCTCGTCGCCCGCTTCGGCGGGGGCCGCGAAGGTTTCCTGTGGGTCGCAACGCTCTATGCGTTCATCGCCACGCTGGTGCTGCTCAACTGTTTCAAGCGCACCCAGGAAACGATCGGCGAAGCGCCCGACGCGCACCCGACCTTTTCCGCGATGCTTCGCGCGGTGGGGTCGAACCGCGTGTTCCTGCTCCTGCTCGGCGCAACTCTCGTCGGCTCGATCGGTTATGCGATGGGCGGCAAGGCGCTGCTCTATTACATGAAATATTATGCGGGATCCGAGGAGACGATCACTATCGGCCTGACGGTCTCGCTCGCGGCGGCGGCCCTGTCGATGCTCCCCTGGGTCAAGGTGACGCAGCGCATCGGCAAGCGCGCGGTGTGGCTAAGCGGCATCGCGATCAGTGCGACCGCCAACATCCTGATCTTCGCCATCGCGCCGAAGGCGGGGTCGATGCTTTACGGCTTGCTGGCGTTCAGCGGCGTCGGGAACGCAGCTTTCGTGCTGACTTTCTGGTCGATGCTGCCCGATACCGTCGAGGTAGGCGAATGGCAGACCGGCCTCCGCGCAGAGGGGGCACTCGTCGGCTTTCTCGCCTTCACGCAGAAGGTTGCGCTCGGCGTCGGAACGGGCCTGATCGGCATATTGCTCGACGTCATCGGCTATGTCCCCAATGCGCCGCAAACCACCGACACGCTGACGAGCATCCGCGGACTGGCAACGCTCGTTCCCGCGGCGCTGGCGGTCGGCGCCGGGCTGTTCATCTATTTCTACCCGCTCGACACGCGGACCCACGCGCGGCTCGTCCGGGCGATCGGATGGCGCAATGCACGCCGCCGCGGCCGGGCTTCATCCACCCCCGACAATGGACAGACGACATGACCGACCAGCAGCATGATTTCTCCCCGCGGCGCGGCGCCTCCGAGGAATGGATCGCCGAGACGATCGATGCGATCATGGAGCATGCGACGCTGGCGGAGAAAGTCGGCATGCTGTCCGGCCGCGGCTTTTTCCGGGAGTTCGCCGCCGACGACAAGCTATGGGGCGCGCGGCCCTATCGCGCCGGGAGCGGAATCGAACGCCTCGGTGTCCCGCCGCTGTGGTTCACCGACGGGCCGCGCGGCGTCGCGCGCGGACAGAGCACCTGCTTCCCCTGCACCATGGCGCGCGGCGCGACCTTCGACACCGACCTCGAAATGCGGATCGGCGAGGCGATGGGGAAGGAAATCCGCGCGCAGGGCTGCGACCTTTCGGGCGCGGTCTGCATCAATATCCTTCGCCACCCCGCCTGGGGCCGGGCGCAGGAAACCTATGGCGAGGACCCGCACCATCTGGGCGCCATGGGAAGCGCGCTGGGGCTTGGCATCCAGACCCAGAATGTGATGGCGACGGTCAAGCATTTCGCGCTCAACTCGATGGAGAACGCACGGTTCAAGGTCGATGTGCGGATCGGCGAGCGTGCGCTTCACGAAGTCTATCTGCCGCATTTCAAGATGGCGCTCGACGCCGGCGTGGCGAGCGTGATGAGCGCCTACAACAAGTTCGACGGCGAATATTGCGGCCAGCATCACGGCTTGCTGACGGACATCCTGCGTGGCGAATGGGGTTTCGCGGGCTTCGTGCATTCCGACTGGGTGATGGGCCTCTACAAGCCCTATGCCATCGCGGCGGGGCTCGACATCGAAAATCCCGAACCGCAGATTCTGGGCGAAAAGCTGATCGCCGCGGTCGAGGCGGGGCATGTCGCGCCCTTCGTGATCGACCGCGCCTGCCGCAACATCCTGCGCACGCAATATCGCTTCGCCTGCGCGCCCGATCCGCTGACCGCCTATCCCGCCGAACTGGTCGCGTCCGCGGAGCATGTCGCGCTGGCACGCGAGGCGGCGGAGAAGTCGATCGTGCTGCTCGAGAACGACGGCATCCTGCCGCTCGACCGCAGTCGGCTCCGCCGTCTCGCGGTGCTCGGCCGGCTGGCGTCGCTCGAGAACACCGGCGACATGGGGTCGAGCCGCGTTCGCGCTCCCCATGTGGTCACGCCGATCGAGGCGCTGCGCGCGATGCTCGGCGCCGACGCCATCGCGGTCGGCGACGAGGACGACATCGACGCGGCGGTCGCGGCGGCGCGTGATGCCGACGCCGCGCTGATCGTCGCAGGCTACACTGCACGCGAAGAAGGCGAATATATACCGGGCGACATCACGCTGGGCCAGGAAAGCGATGCAAGCGGCAGGCGCCCGGCGATCGGAGGGGATCGGCTGTCGCTCGACCTGCCCGCGCGGCAGATTGCGCTGATCGAAGCCGTTGCCGCGACCGGAACGCCCGTGGTCGTCGCGATCGTCGCGGGATCGGCGGTGCTGGTGGAAGGCTGGCGCGCGCAGGCGGGAGCGATCCTCCAGACCTTCTATTCGGGGATGGAGGGCGGCGCCGCGCTCGCCGATATCCTGTTCGGCAACGTCAATCCGTCGGGCCGCCTTCCCTTCACGGTGGCGCGCGATCCCGCCGATTATCCCTTCTTCGACCGCGATGCGGACAGGATCGTCTACGATCATTGGCACGGTTATGCGAAGCTGATGCGCGACGGGATCGAGCCGCGCTATCCCTTCGGGCACGGCCTCAGCTACACTCGTTTCGCCCGCCGCGCCCTGCGCGTCTCAGCATCCGACCGGGCGGTGCATGTTTCCGTCACCGTCGCCAATGTCGGCGACCGTCCCGGCGACGACAGCATCCTGTGCCATGTCCGGTATCCGGGCAGCGTCGAGCGCTGGCCGCAAGCGCTGAAGGCCTTCAAGCGCGTTTCCCTCCAGCCCGGCGAAACGCGGACGATCGCGATGACCATCGATCTCGACGATCTGCGCTACCGTGACGAGACGACGCACGGCTGGAAGCTCGAATCGGGCCCCCATGAAATCTGCATATCCGGGGGCGTCGAGCCCGATCTCAGCGCATCGGTTCGGTTCTAGTCCAATCAAAAGGTGATCGCCGAGCGGCCCATGCCGGCCGCCGGAACCTGACCGAAGGAAAGGGCGGAAAACCGCGCAACCTTACACTGGCATCTGGGCGATGGGCGCCTTCTTTTCGGCAGAGGGGCCTGCTTGAAGTCCCGCATGCGCGGGCCGGCCGCTGGCCGGCCCATCGGTTCAGAAAGCCGCGATCCCCGTTATGGCGCGGCCGAGAATGAGGGCATGCATGTCGTGCGTGCCCTCATAGGTGTTCACGGTCTCGAGATTCACCATGTGGCGGATGACATGATATTCGCCGGCGATCCCGTTGCCCCCGTGCATGTCGCGGGCGGTGCGGGCTATGTCGAGTGCTTTGCCGACATTGTTGCGTTTGACGATCGAGATGGTTTCGGGAGCCATGCCGCCTTCGTCGAGCAGGCGGCCGACGCGCAGGCTGGCCTGGAGGCCGAGCGCGATCTCGCTCGCCATGTCGGCGAGCTTCTTCTGGAAGAGCTGGGTCGCGGCGAGCGGCCGCCCGAACTGGTGCCGTTCCAGCCCGTAATTGCGCGCGGCGGCATAGCAGAATTCGGCCGCCCCCAGCGCGCCCCACGAAATGCCGTAGCGCGCCCGGTTGAGACAGCCGAAGGGGCCCTTGAGCCCTTGAACGCCGGGGAGGAGCGCATCGTCGGGAACGAAGACGTCGTCCATCAGAACCATGCCGGTGATCGAGGCGCGGAGCGACAGCTTGCCCTCGATCTTCGGCGCCGAAAGGCCGGCCATGCCCTTTTCGAGCAGGAAGCCGCGCACCGCGCCATCATGCGCATCGGACTTCGCCCAGACGACGAAGACATCGGCGATCGGCGCGTTCGAAATCCAGGTCTTGCTTCCGCTGAGCCGGAAGCCGCCGTCGACCTTGCGCGCGCGGGTCCGCATCCCGGCGGGATCGGACCCCGCGTCGGGCTCGGTCAGCCCGAAGCAGCCGATCAGTTCGCCGCGCGCGAGGCCGGGCAGATAGCGCTGCCGCTGCTCCTCGCTGCCATAGGCGAGGATCGGATACATGACGAGGCTCGACTGGACGCTCATCATCGAGCGATAGCCGGAATCGACGCGTTCGATTTCGCGCGCGACCAGCCCGTAGCCGACATAGGAGGCGCCGGCGCCACCATATTCGGCGGGCACCGTCACGCCGAGCAGCCCCTGCTCGCCCATTTCGCGGAAGATCGCCGGATCGGTCCGCTCCTCGGCGAAGGCGTCGACGATGCGCGGCAGCAGGCGATCGGTGGCGAACCCCCGCGCGGCGTCGCGGATCAGCCGTTCCTCTTCCTGCAGCTGGGCATCGAGCCCCAAAGCGTCTTCCCAGTCGAACGGTCGGATATCAGCCATCGAACATACTCCTTTCGGCGTCCCTTGACGCCCGATTTTCATTCTATCAATGTCATTAAAATCATTATTCGATCGCATTCAGGAATGAAAGATGCTCGACCGTCGCCCGCTCGAAATTTTCCTCGCGATTGCCGAGGAGCGCAGTTTCGTCCGCGCGGCCGACCGCCTCGGCATCGCCCAGCCGGTCGTGAGCCGCCAGCTACAGCGACTGGAGGGAAACCTCGGCGCACGCCTCTTCCACCGCGGCAGCCGGTCCAAGGTCACGCTGACGCGGGCGGGCGAGCTGTTTCACGACGAAGCGCGCGACGCGCTCGCCGGGCTCCTGCGCGCCGAACAGCTCGGACGCAATGTCGCGCGAGGGGCGACGGGGCCGCTTCGCATCGGCTATGTCTTTTCGGGCGCGATGACCGCGCTGCTGAGCGACATGGTTCGCGGCCTGCGCGCGGCCTTTCCCAATCTGGAAATCGAGCCGCGGCTGATCGAAACGCCCGCGCAGCTTCGCGAACTGGCCGAAGGCCGCATCGACGTCGCGATCGTCCGCCCCCGCCCGTCGTGGCCGCGCGGCGCGGCGGTGCTGGCCCGCCACCACGAGCCGATGCTGCTCGGGCTCGGGACGACGCACCCGCTCGCCCGTCACGACAGCATCGCCATCGGCGATCTGGTGCCCGAATGCTTTCTGACGCCGCAGTTCGACGTCGAGGACGAACTCGCCGAGACCGTGCGGCGGCTGCTCCGCAAGGTCGGGGGCCGCCCCCGGATCAGGGCCACGGGCGATTTCATCACCGCGGCCGCGCTCGCCGCCGCGGGCGAAGGCGTCATCCTCGCGCCCGCGTCGCTCGCGCATCTGGTGATCGATGGCCTGACCTTCCGGCCGATCTCCGGGCATGCCGAGCGGCTCGAACTCGCCGTCGTCGGGCGGCCCGAACTGCCGGCCGCGCAGCGCGAGGCGATCATCGCCGCCCTTTCGGCATCGCGGACCGACTGCCGGGTCTGACCTTCAAGGGACACAGCGGACAGCCATCGCGCGCAGCGGCACCATGCCGGGCCGCTTTATCTTGACATCGGTCGTGCATCGCCGCAAAATACGCATATCAGATACCTATTTTAAATCGAGGCATCCGCCGATCTTTGCGGCGGCAGATGGAGGTCGTGATATGGCAAGCAATCCCGTCGAAACGGCCGACCCGGTCGACGCAGCGGAGACCCCCGCTCTCGTCGATCATATCATCGAGCGTTATCATCGCGTGCACAGCCGGGAGCTTCCCGACCTCATCCAGATGGCACAGCGCGTCGAGCAGGCGCATCAGGCCCACCCGGCGGTCCCGGCAGGGCTTGCCGCGTTGCTGAAGCAGATGCTCGGCGAACTGACCATTCATATGCAGAAGGAGGAACTGATCCTTTTTCCGCAGATGAAGAAAGGTGGGCGCCCCGAAATCGGCACGCCGATCATGGTGATGATGGCCGAGCATGACGACCACAGCGCCTTCCTGCAGGCGATCGGCGGATTGACGCAGGACCTGCGGGTTCCGGAGGGCGGCTGTGGGACCTGGCGGGCCCTGTATGCTGGCCTGGCCAAGCTGTCGGCCGATCTGACCGACCATATCCATGTCGAGAACGACATCCTCTTCCCCCGTTTCCTGGGGTCCGGGGCCTGACGACGGCGCGGCGGCAATCCGGAGCGCGCGCAGACCGCCCCGGATTGCTTCCCCCGGATCAGGTCGGGATATATAGCTTTCAGGCAAGTAGGGAGTTGTTCCCCGGCGAAAGCCGGGGTCCATGCGGGGCAGCGTTGTGCCATCTGGACCCCGGCTTTCGCCGGGGAACAGTTACTTGTCGAGAAGGGATAATTGCCGATCAGGTCCGGGGTCGCAATGGCGAACCGGGTCAATCCAATGTCATCATCCTTTATGGTCTATGGGGATTCGGGTTTCGGGGCGCTGCCTCATCCGTTCGTCATGCTGAACTCGTTTCAGCATCCATGGCCCAACCTTCCCTTTTGTGCTGCCTTCCATTCGAGGGCAGACCATGGACCCCGAAATAAATTGGCATATGTGCCCTTCAGACACGTAAGGCGTGTTCCCCGGCGAAAGCCGGGGTTCAGATGGCACAACGCTGCTCCGCGTGGACCCCGGCTTTCGCCGGGGAACAGCTACCTGTCCGAAAGGGTTAATTGCCAAACAAGTTCAGGGTGACGAAAGGGAGAAACTGTGTCGAAACCGAATCGCCACGGGCCTTGGAGCGGCGTCAGCGATCGTCCGGGCCGGTGCAGATGAAATTGCTTGCCGACCGTGTCGAACCCGAACCGCGATACACCGCCTTCCGCGGATAGGGGCAGAGCGGCCGCTGCATGGCGATCTCGCCCGTATCCTCGCTCGAAAATTTCGTCGCGATGACATGATCGGGCGCCTCGCCCCTGTCGGTCCAGGCGATCAGGGCCGAGAAAATGTCATGCTTCGCATCGTCGGCCGGCGGTCGTGGCGGGATGCCGAGCGTGGCGTTGAAGGCGTCGGGGCCGGTGCCGCCGCCGCAATGCATCATGCCGGGCGCGAGGAACAGGCGCGCGCTGTCCGCGAGATTGCGGCCGCCGCCAAGCTGCGCCGCCTGCCGCTCATAGAATGCGATCGACTGGCCCGGCGCGACGAGCGTATCGGCCAGACCGTGATAGATGATCAGCTTGCCGCCGCGCGCGGCGAACGCGTCGAGACTGCCGCGCGTGGCATCGTTCACGATGGGATCCAGACGCGCATCGACGGCGGGCATGTCGCGATCGAAGTCGAACCCCTTCCAGTCCCAGTCGGCGCCGAACACCCATTTGAAAAGCGCTCCGAAAGGCGGCTGGCCATTGATCGGCGTCTGCAGGAAGGACCAGCCGAAGGTGTCGGGCATTTCGCTTCCCGGGAGCCAGCCGAAATAGCCCGCCTTGCCATCGCGGCCCGTCGGTCCCGAATAAAAGGCGCGCGCGGTGGCCACTTCGTTTTCGGACAGACAGGCGTCCGACGCCGCGCCCTTGCATTGCAGGACCGCGGGGTCGAACCGGCAACTCAGGGGATCGGAGATGAACCGGTCCCCCGCCAGACCGTGCCCCTGCCGCCAGCAGGTCGCGATCGCCGCCTTGTTGAGCAGTTTCAGCTTGGCGTCGGAGAGCAGGCTGCCGGGCGCGCGATGCGCGGCGGCATAGTCCCAAAGCACCGCGGCATGGCCCCAGGTCCGGTTGATGACGGGCGCGCCGACGAGGATTCCGTCGTAATCGGCCGGATAGTAGAGCGATTCGATCAGGCCCTGCTGGCCGCCGGTCGAGCAGCCGGTGTAATAGGAGCGCCGGGCGTCGCGGCCGTAGAAAGCCCTGGTGATCGCCTTTCCGGTCACGGTCATCACATGCGTCGACAGGCGGCCCCAGTCGCGCCACTTGCGCGGGTGGCCGATCAGGGCATCGCCCTCCAGCGGCGACGCGGGCGCGGTTCCCGCATCGGTCGTCGCGGTCGCAAATCCGCGCCGCAACCCGTCGACCATCCCCGAATAGCCGCCAGCGAGAACGCCGGCGAAGCCGCCGTTTCCATTGCCGTGAAAGACGCCGGTCCAGTCCTGGGCGGGCAGCCAGATTTCGACGCCGATGTCGGAATCGGGCGCCGAGCGCACGCGCGCGACGACGCGGCAGAAGCTCCGGTAACCGGGCGTCTCGCCCGCAATCGTCGTCTCGGCCGCCTTGGCCGGAACCAGCGCCGCGCTGACGATGCTCGTGTCGGGGAGCCGCAGGCCGGCGAGGCCGTTGCAACGCGCGGCGACGGCATCCGGCGCCGGGGTCGGCGCCAGGGCCAGCGCATCGCTCGGGACCATCCATCCCATGATGAGGACCACGGCGGCGGCAAGGCTGTTTTTCCGTTTCATGTCTGTCTCCGCAAAGCTGTCACCTTCACTTCGTTCCCCGCTTCCCCGGCCCTTCACACCCGATTGGCTTCGCGCCGCTCCGAAACGGCGGCGGAAGGCGCCCGCCTGATCATCCGGGCAAGCCACAGGAACAGCAGCGCCGCGATCAGGTACATGGGCGCCAGCGCATAAAAGGCCATCTGCAAGGCATGCCCGCCATATTCCGGGCGGAAGAAATCGCTCGCCATGCCGACGAAGGTCGGGCCGAGGCCAAGGCCGACCAGATTCATCACGAGGAGCAGCAAGGCGCCCGAAATGACCCGCGCATCCGGATCGACCTCTCCCTGCACGAAGGTGACCGTCGCGGGCAGGAAGAAGGAGTTGAGGAACAGCGGCACGCAAAGCAGCGCCAGCGCGACCTCCCAGCGTTCCGCGGCGGCGAAACCCAGGAAGAAAGGCAGGGCGAGCAGCAGCGACAGCGCCGGAATGCTGGCATAGGCAGATTTGTTCCGGACCCCGAAGCGGTCGATGAGGCGGCCGGAGACGAAAATGCCCGCCCCCATGCCGATGCCGACGGCCAGCGCATACCAGATCGCGACCTCCTCCAGCGTCATCCCCTTCTCGCGCATCAGGAACAGGGTGGCGAAATTGCTGAGGCCATAGGTGATGAAATTGGCGGCGCCGCTCGCAAGCGCGGTGACCGCGAGAATCCGGTTGCCGAAGAAGTCGCGGATCGCCTGTCCGAAGCCCTGACCGGGCTTCGCGGCGACGGCGGAAACGGGCGCCGGGTCGAACTGGCCGCGCGCGGGCTCCGGAACGATCAGGTAGACGAGGACCGCCGTGAGCACGCCGACCGCGCCGACGACGTAGAACGGCACGCGCCAGTCATAGGCGGCCGCCAGCGAGGCGCCGAAAGCCACCCCCAGCGCGGACCCGAGCGGCGGGCCGAGATTGAAGATGCCCATCGCGGTTCCCCGCTGTTCGCGCGGGAAGCTGTCGGAGATGATGGCATAGGATGGCGGCACGCCACCGGCCTCTCCCACGCCGACCGCCATGCGGGCGACCACCAGCTGCCCGTAATTCGCCGCCATGCCGCAGGCCGCGGTCGCGGCGCTCCACAGGCCGCAGGCGAGCGAGAGGACTTTCACCCGGTTCGTGCGGTCCGCCAGCCAGCCGACCGGGATCGCGATGAAGCAGTAGAAGAGCGCGAAATAGAATCCCGTGATCCGGCCCAGCTGGCTGTCGGTGATCTGCAAGCCGTCCTGGATCGGCTTGGCGAGAATGGAGACGAGCTGGCGGTCGAGGAAATTCAGCACATAGACGAAGCACAGCATGCCGAGCACCAGGCCGCGATGGCCGGGTGCGCGGCTATCCACGATGCCCGGTCGATCCGGCGATCCGTTCCTGTCCATATGCCTTGCACCTTCCCTGCCCATTGTTTTCCCGATCCGGCCGGCGCGCGCCGGCGGCTCCCGCCCCTTACATCGCCTCTCCCGCGTGCGGCGCCATCTTTGCGTCCATGTCGCGCCGCCAGCTCTGCGCCCGATCGATATACCAGGGCAGCACCTCCGGGGTGGCGGTCGCATCGGCATTGATCACCTTCGCCACGGGCCAGCCGCCGAACAGCCTTTTGATCGGCAGTTCCTGCTTCTTGCCCGACAGCGTGCGCGGAATGCCGGGCGCGGCGATCAGGCGATCGGGCACGAAACGCGGCGACAGGCTGGCGCGAATGGCGGTCGCCACCGCCGCCTCCATCGCCGCATCGACGCTATGTCCCTCGGCCGGAACGACGAACATGATCAGCTGGCTGTCGCCGTCCGCGCCCTCGATATCGACGATCATCGTGTCGGCGATCTGTGGCAATCGTTCGACCGCCGAATAGATTTCGGCGGTGCCCATGCGCAGGCCGTGCCGGTTGATCGTCGCATCGCTGCGCCCCGAGATCGTGCAGCCGCCGTCGGTGCCGATCGTCAGCCAGTCGCCATGGCGCCAGATGCCCGGCCATTCGGCGAAATAGGATTCGCGGTAGCGGCTGCCGTCCTCGTCCCCCCAGAAATACAGGGGCATGCTGGGAAAGGGCCGCGTGCAGACGAGTTCGCCGACTTCGCCGATCACCGGCTTGCCCCGCTCGTCCCACGCCTCGATCGCGGCGCCGAGGTGGCGGCACTGCAATCGCCCCGGCGTGTCGGGAAGCTCCGGATTGCCGGCCATGAAGGCGGCCGCGATCTCCGTCCCGCCGCTGACGTTGCACCACCAGATATCGGGGCGGCCCAATCCGGCGAATTGCGCCGACCCCCAGCGCTGGACGTCGGGCGGAAGCGGCGAGCCGGTGCTGCCGAGCGCGCGAATGGATTCCAGGCCGCCGATCCGGGCCAGGTCGAGCCCGGCCTTCTGGCAGCTCGTGAAAAAGGCCGCGCCGGCCCCGAACCAGGTCACGCCGCTGCGCGCCGCGAACCGCCACAGCCGGGTCCAGTCGGGAGTCCCCTTGGGCCCGCTGGGCGATCCGTCGAACAGGCAGATGGTCGTGCCGCTGAGCAGGCCGCCGACCTGAATGTTCCACATCACCCAGCCGGTGGCGCTGTACCAGTGGAACCGGTCGCCGAGATTGTTCGGGACGTAGCTCGGCCCGAGGTCGAAATGGAGCTGGCCCGCACAGGTCGCGAGCAGGACCCCGCCATGTCCGTGCACGATCGGCTTCGGAAGGCCGGTGGTCCCGCTCGAATAGAGAATCCACAGCGGATGATCGAAGGGCAGCCATTCGGGTTCGAACGCCGCGACCTCGGCATCGTCCCGCGCCACGGCCTCTTCGAAGGCGACGGCGCCCGGCACCTCGTCCTCGCCGAATCCGCTGTCGACGACGAGCAGCACTTCGATGCAGGGCAGTTGACGCCGAATCTCGGCGACGGCGGCGCTGCGGTCCATGGCCTTGCCGCCATAGGCCACGCCGTCCACCGCGATCAGCACCCTGGGCCTCGTCTGGCGGAAGCGGTCGAGCACCGCATTGACCCCCATGTCGGGCGAGCACAGCGTCCATATCGCCCCCAGGCTGGCGCATGCCAGGAGGCCGACCACCGCCGCCGGGATGTTGGGAAGATAGGCGGCCACGCGGTCGCCCCGCCCGACCCCGTGCCGACGCAGCTCGAGGGCCAGCGACGCCGTCTGCCGCCTGAGGTCCGCCCAGCTGAGGACCGACCGCTCGCCGCGTTCGTTCTCGGCGACGATCGCGGGCTGGCCGGCGGCGTCCGCGGGGGCCGCATGGCGAAACACGTGCCGGGCGTAACTGACCTGCGCCCCGTCGAACCAGCGCGCGCCCGGCATGGCGTCTTCGCCGAGCACGGCCGCGAACGGCGTCGGGGATTCGATCCGATAATAATCCCAGATGCTGCGCCAGAAGCCGTCGAGATCGTCGACCGACCAGCGGCGCAGATCCTCATATTCCGCGAATTCCAGATCGTGCTTGGTCTTGAGCCAGTCCGAATACAGGCGGATCTGCGGAACGGGAGCCGGGGCGTCCGCGCTGTTGCTGGCATGACTCATCGAATGATAAACCTTGTTTTATTTCATGGAGTTATGGCGAGGGGCCGCACCGATCCCACGGCTCCGCCTCGATCAGGGGGGTGAACGACGGGCGGCGACCTCACCGAAGATCGCCGCCCATGGCATCAGAAGGCGGTGCGCAGGCTCATCGCCGCATAGCGGCCGATCGCATTATAGGCGCCGCCGATGCCGTCGGTCCCGGGGAAGAAGGGCGGCTTCTTGTCGAACAGATCGTTGATCTGCAGCGCAATCTCCGTTCCCCTGGCGAAACCCGTATCGGGCAGCCGCAGGGACAGGCGCAGGTCCACCGTGGTGTAGCCGTTCGAATGATAGAGGCCCGACCCGGTCGGCGTCGCAAAGGAAGCGGTGACCCCGCTGCGATGATTGACGAAGTTGACGAGAGTGACCGGCCCCGCCGTGACCCCGAGCGTCGTGCGCAGCGTGGTTCGCGGGATGCCCGCCTCGAGCGAATCGCCGACCGCCGAGGTCGGCGACAACTGGGTCCGGTATTTCAGGATGTAGTTGCCGGCGACGCCGCCGAAAATCGTGCCGAAACCCGCCGTATGCCGGTAACGCACATCGAAATCGATCCCGTTCGTCTTGCGGATGCCGAAGTTCCCCTGGCGCAAGTCCAATATGTTCTCGATCGTCGGCACCGCCGAGAAGGTGTAGAAGAAGGGAACGGTGTCGGTAATCGCCGCCGCGACCTGCGCGGCGGTCGGGTCGCGGATGACGAGCGACGCAAAGGTCGGGTCGGTGAAGAGCAGCGCGCCGAGGCCCGACGGCGTGCCGATGACGTCATTATATTTGATGTCGTAGAAGGTCGCGCCGGCGCTGAATCCCGGAGCGAACCCGGGCCGGAAATCGACGCCGAGCGAAAAGGTCCGCGCCTTTTCGGGTTTCAGATTCTGGTTGCCGCCGTAAAGCAGCATCGTGTTGACCTGTGCCGCGCCGCGCAGGGGATCGCGGGCGCCGAAAGCATCGACAAGCGCCGCCGCGGCATAATAGGAACCGACGGTCGATCCGAGGTCGCGAAGGCCGGGCGCCCTGAACGAGCGACCGTAGCTTCCGCGAAAATTCAACCCGTCCACCGGCTCCCAGGTGATGCCGACCTTCGGATTGGTCGTCGAACCGAAATCGCTGTAATGATCGTAGCGCCCCGAAAGCGACAGCGCGAGACTGCGGAACATCGGCGATGCATTGCCCTCGCCGACGATCGGCACGAACAGTTCCCCGTACAGCGACTGGACGCTGCGTTTCAGATCCTCGGGGAACCCGACGCCGCCGCTCGATCCGCGCTGATCGTAGGTTTCGCGGCGATATTCGGCGCCAAGAGCGACCTTGACTTCGCCGCCCGGCAGATCGGCCAGCGGGCCGTCGACCTTCACGGCACCGATCCGGGTGCGCTGATGGTTGGTGAAGTCGGTCGGATTGTCGAGAATGGCGGCGACGACGGTCGGGCTGGTCCCGCTACCGAACGGATCGAGCGCCGTCGCGGTCGTGGTCCCGGCGGCGGCGGCCGTCAGCGCGGTGGTGTCGATCCCCGGCTGGAAGGTATCGTTGCGCGACCAGTTGAAGGTCCCGTACAGGCTCGCCTTGAAGTCGCCGGGCAGCCTGACGTCGATCCCGGTCGTCGCATTGCCGGTCCTGACGCGATAGGTCTGGTCGAAATGATCCGCGCCGACCAGATTGTCGGGGCGAAAATCGACGAACTCGAACAGGGCGCCGGTGCCCGGCGGGGCCCGGAAAAAGGGGTTGGTCGCGGTTATCAGAACGAATGTCTGGCCGGGCAGCGCGGCCTGCACCACGTCCTTGCGATCCGAATAGAGCAGGTCGCCCCACAATGTGACGCTGGACGACAGATCCTGCCGCGCCGAAGCGAACAGGCTGTGCGTGCGGTTCTCCGGAACAAGATCGACCGGTCCGCGCGGGTCGCAGGTGTTGAGGCCCGGCGCCAGGTCGGGCGCGGCATAGATCGGTCCGGTGAACAGGTTGACATTGGCGTCCGGGCACACCGCCGAACGCGTGTCGATACCGCCGGCCGCCCGGAAGTCGAGCGACCGGTACCGGCGGTCCGCCCCGGTGATGTTGCCGTTCTCCGAATATTGATAGGCCGCGACGAACGAGCCGCTGCTCCATTCGTGCCCGAAAAGGACGCCCGCGTTGAGGGCGTGATAATCGTCCGCGAAACCGTAGCGGACGTTGGCCTCGATCCCCGATACGCGCTTGCGGGTGATGAAGTTGACGACGCCCGCGACCGCGTCCGAGCCGTAGATCGCCGATGCGCCGTCGGCGACGATCTCGACGCGCTCGATCGCGAGTTCGGGAAGAAACGGATAGTCGGGATTGGTCTGCTGGGTGCTGCCAGAGATCAGGCGATGCCCGTTCATCAGCGGCAGGGTCGCGGCGGACGGCAGGCCGCGCAGGCCCGGCGCGAAGGAGCCGAGCCCGCCGTTGCTCGTGCGCGGGGCGGTGTTGAAGCTGTTGAGCTGCGGCACGGTCGCCAGCAGTTCGGGGGTGCTCGCCGCGCCGATCAGCTTTGCGTCTTCGCGCGACACGCTGATGAGGCCCGATCCGGTCGGCGGAATGCCGCGGATACTCGTGCCGGTGACGACGATCTCCGTATCGGCTTGCGCCGCGCTGTCCTGCGCCTGACCGCTGTCGTCCACGGTCTGGGCGTGGACGGCGGCAGGGACGCCCAGCATGGCCGCCGCGATTGCGGACCCGCACAGCATGTGCGCGCGGCGTCGCGTGAGAATGGTTCTGATCGACATGATGTTCCTCTTCCCTGGCTAGGCTTTTCCTGGCGCCGGGCTCTGCCGGCTTGCTGTCGTGCTTATGATTTGCCATGGCGGTTTGTAAGAGCATTAGCGGACATCGCTGTGTCTTTGGCGGACACGCGCTATTTGGGGAACGATATGCCTGTCGATGATGGTCCGGGCGCACTCGCGAATGGCAATGGCCGCGCCGGCTTCCCCTCGCTGAATCAACGCATCTTCGCGCCTTTCAAGCTGGCGACCGTGATCGACACGGTGGCGGGCCGCGGCATCGCGCCGGAGACCGTGCTCGACCGTACCGGCCTGACGCTCGCCGAAGTGCGCAATCCCCATACGCTGACGTCGATCGGCCAGTATCTGATCGCCTGCCAGAACATCGTGTCCGCCGGCGCCCAGTTCAGCGATGCGTTCGCGATCGGTTCGCGCCTCCACCTGTCGGCCTATGGCATGTACGGTTATGCACTGATGTGCTCGCCGACGATGCGCGACTTCTTCGATTTCGCGGTGCGGTATCAGCCGCTCGCCACCCCCACCGTGCGCCTCGGCTGGCGGATCGAGGGGGAGTTCGCGATCTGGCAGTTTCACGAAATCTATCGCGACGTGATGAGCAGCGATGTGCGCACCTTCCTCGTCCGCCAGCAGATGAAGATGACGTACACGCACATCCACGACACGGCGGGATCGGACAATCTGCCGGTCCGCGCGCTGTTCGCGCTGACCGAAGACGCCCATTCGGCGGAGGACGAGCGCGAATTGTCCTGCCCCTGCCTGTACGCGCAGGAGGCGAACGAGCTTCACTATCCGATCGGCATCCTCGAGCAGACGCCGGAACTGGGCAACCGCCTCACGAGGACGATGCTCGAGGAAACGTGCGACCGGCTGATCGGGCAGTCGCGGATGTCCTCGGGCCTGTCGGGCGAGGTCTATCAGCTGCTGCTGCTCACCCCGAACCACTTTCCGTCGATGACGGCGATCGCGGACCAGCTCGGCCTGCAGGAGCGCACGCTTCGCCGCCGCCTCGCGGCCGAAGACACCAGCTATGGCGAAATCGTCGACGACGTGCGCCGCAAGCTGGCCATCGAATATCTGCAGACGACCCGCATGAGCGTCGACGACGTGGCCTGGAAAGTGGGTTTCAGCGACAGCGCGAACCTGCGCCGTGCGATCCGCCGATGGACCGGCAAGACCATCGGCGAAATCCGTGCGGGGTGATGCGCATCAGACCGGCCTTATCGATTGCTCCACGCGCCGGCTTGGGGCCGACGACGCCGGTGAAAGATGCTGGAATCGGGTCGACCCACGTGCCCGAATCGAACCAAGAGCCAACCGTTGAAATGCCCTACGCCGCTTGTTCACTCAGTTGCTTGCCCCCGCAGCAGCCGGGGCCGGCACTCGGCGGCGCGGAATCGCGAGAATCATCAGAAGCCCGATGACGCTCAGGCCCAGGACCATCGCAATTGCGAGCTTAAAAGATTCTGCCGACGGATATTCAATCCCGGTCGCAGGATCCGCTACGGAAGCGGACGCCAGGAGAATACTGACAACCTGCGTCCCGACGCCCATTCCGATCGCGCGGCCAAGATAGGCGAAGCCTGTCGCCTCGCTGACCTCCTTCGGCGGTGTCTCTTCCATGATGAGTGTCGGCGCGGATACCATCACGATCGTGACTCCGACATTGCAGCCGATACCCGCCCCGACGACCCAGTAGAAGCTGCTGCTGTCGACCAGGAGCATTCCCCACGAGATCACGAGAACCGAAAAGCCCGTCAAAGCGGCAGCCCTCGAGCCGAAACGCTGGGCGATCTTGCCTCCCGTCGGCCCCGCCACGACACCCGCGATATTGCCCGGCAATTTCGCGAGACCCGCTACCGCCCCGGCAAGTCCAAGCCCCACCCCGGTCCAGATCGGCTGCTGCATGAGGGCGAGCAATATGAGAGCCATTTGCAGGCCGCCTGCGCCAAGCACGAAGAAGGATGTCATGGCGAGACATATCTTGACGTTCCTCAAGCGGCGAAGATTGATGAGCGGTGTCGGATGACGAAGCTCGTACCAGATCCAGAAGACAAGTAGCGCGCCCCCTGCCCCCATATAGCCAAGGACGGGAATGGAGATGAAACCCGCATCCCGGACATGGGTGAAGCCCAGAAGTATTCCAGCAACGGCTGGAGCCAGCGTGACCGCTCCGACATAGTCGATGCTGCTTCCGGCATCGCGGTCAGCTGAATCCCTAGGCACGAACAGGAAAATGACCAACATCGCGAGCAGCGGCGCTGCCGCGGTAATATAGAAAATCATCCTCCAGATACCGAGGTCCGCAAAATAGCCTCCGAGCACGAAACCGAAGGCGCCGCTCACGGAATAGGCGCCAACCACCATTCCAACGCCAAAAGCGGCTCGATCAGCCGAGGAGTTCTCACGAATGATGCCAAAGCTCAGCGGCAGGATGGCGCCGGAGATACCCTGAAGACAACGGCCCAAGACGATGAACCCGAGCGAATCGCTGACCGCACAAATGAAAGATCCGACTGCGCTCAGCAAAAGAACGCCTTGCAGAACGAAATGCCGGCCGAGCATGTCACCCAGACGCCCGCCGATAGCGGCCGAAATCGCCTGTACGAGGACGAATGCCGTCACGAGCCAACCAACCGCGGCGAAGTCACCATATTCCCGCGAAATCGTCGGAAGCGCGCCATAAATCATGCTCGCCTCGAGCGATGCGATAAAGTCGGTGATCATCAGGGAGATGACGATCGGCCAGAACCGATTGGCTGCTGCAAACACTGCTCTTCCCATCCCGTCGTTCGCGCACAGGCTCGACCGCGCTTCTCCACCGCAGGTCTTGACACTCGCTCCGCAAATGGTCAAGAAAGTTATCTATGTTATCTATTATATAACTTTTAACCTAGCATGCAGGGAGAACTATCGTGAATCGTCGCCGCGTGATTGAAGCCATTGTCCCATTGTCGCTGTTGACGGTTCCCTATGCCACGTCGGCGCAGGAGGCTCCGACACCCGAGGGCAGCGGCGCTGCTGCGGCTGCGGCATCAAGCAATGGTGAAATCGTCGTGACGGCGCGTCGCCGCGAGGAGAATCTGCAGGACGTGCCGATTTCCGTGACGGCTTTCTCGGGGGAGCAACTCGAGCGCAAGCAGATCACGCAGGCGGCCGATCTGGTTCAGTCGACGCCAAGCTTGCAGGTCCAGCCCGCCACAAGCCAACGCCAGAGCGGCTCCGTCACCATTCGCGGTCAAGGCCAAGCCTATACGGGCGTTCTTCCTTCGGTCATCACCTATCTCGCCGATGTGCCGATCGATCCAAACGGCGGCGCGGCCTTTTCGACACTCGATCTCGCCAGCGCTCAGGTGTTGCGCGGTCCGCAGGGCACATTGTTCGGTCGCAATACGACGGGCGGGGCCGTGCTCTTCGTTCCCAAAGCGCCAACCGACGAGTTCGGTGGCAATATCTCGGCAAGCGTCGGCAACTACGGCCTGTTCGATATCCGCGGCGCGCTCAATATTCCGGTCACCGACACGCTCGCGATCCGTATCGCCGGCCAGTCGGTCAAGCGGTCGGGCTTTACCAAGAACCTCTTCAACGGCAGGGCGCTCGACGATCAGGATTTCTATGCCGCGCGCGCCTATGTCCGCTGGGAACCGTTCGATGGCTTCAAGAACGATCTGATCGTCTCGACCCTGCATGCGGATGAGAATGGCACGGCCTTCATTCTTCACGACGTCGTGAACAACGGCCGCTCGGGCTATACCTATCAAGGCGGCGCGCTCCGTACCGAACTCGCCCTACAGCAAGCGCGCGACCCGCGCGTCGTCAATTCGAACGAGGATCTCGGCGCCCGCCGCCGCATGTTCTTCGTCGCGAACACCACATCCTATGAAATCACCCCTGACGTCACGATACGCAACATCTTCGGCTACCAGCGGATCAAGGCCTGCTATGGGTCGGACCTCGACGGCAGTCCGGTGCCTTTCAACATTTCGACCTGCTTTCCCAACCGCTTTCAGCAAGCCGTCGGTCGGCCGATCGAGAATGAGACCGATCTTCGACAGTTCACGAACGAATTCCAGCTCGTCGGCAACGCCTTCGACAATCGGCTCGATTGGATCATCGGCGGATTCTACCTGAGTTCCAAGACTCCCGGCCGCCTCGACCGTTTCCGCTTCCATCGCATAGGCAAGTCGGCCGGGACGGTCAGCCTCGCATCGACGGTCCTCGACGACGAGAGCAAGGCGCTGTTCGCGCAGGGCACCTATCAGATCCTCGACAATCTCAAGTTCACGGCTGGCTTCCGATATACTTGGGACAAGCGCGCGCTCTCGACCGGCACCTATCGGAGCACGAACGAAGGCGCGACATATACATGCGCATCGCCGAGCATTCCCGGCCAGCCCCATAGCGCGAGCGATCCGATCGACCGCTGCTTCACTGTCTTCCGCGGCAAATTTTCGGACTATGGCTATACCTTCAGCCTCGACTGGCAGGCGAACCGCGATCTCCTCGTCTATGCGACCACGCGGCGCGGCTACAAGAGCGGCGGATTCAATACCATTTCGGCGTCCGATCCCTCGCTCACCAGCTTCGATCCCGAAGTCTTCACCGACTATGAGATCGGTGTGAAAAAGGACTGGCGCGGGGGACCCGTATCGGGTCGGTTCAATGCCTCCATCTTCTACGGCGATTATTCGAACATCCAGCGCAGCTATAATGAGCTGATCAACGGCGCTGTCACGCCGATCATCCGGTCGGCGGCGGCTGCATCCATGTGGGGCGCGGAGTTGGAAGCCGAGATCAACATCGGCGATCATTTTCAATTGAGCGGTTTCTATTCACACCTCGATTATTCGTACAAGAAAGGCACCTATACACAGCCGACAACCGGGCAGGACATTTCGTCATCGCGCTTCCAGGCGGTTGCGGACAATAGCGGCAGCGCGACGGTTCGCGTCTACGGCAATCTGGCGGACGACAGCGAGCTGTCGGCATCGCTGTCCCTGTACGCGACGAGTTCGATCGCCTTCTCGTCCGATACGGTGAACAACCCGCACGCGATAGCACCCGGCTATACGACGCTGAGCGCGAACCTCAGCCTCCGTGAAGCCTTCGGCCAGCCGCTCGACATTTCGCTTTGGGCGCGCAACCTGACCGACAAGAATTATGTGGTCGGAGGCCTGGGTCTTGAATCGGTTCTTGGCGTAACCTCGCGCATCTATGGCGAGCCACGTACCTTTGGCGCGACAGTGGCCTACCGCTTCTGATCCGGCCCGGCGCAATTCCGCGCCGGATCAAATCCGGTCCCGGGGAGGCGGCAACGATCGATCGTTGCCGCCTCTTTCTTCATCGCCAAATGACGACGAGCCAATTTATCCTGTCGCGCCCATCATTTTTTCACTCAGTGCCCACAGCGCAGCGGCGCGCTGCTTGTCGATGGCATAATCCTTCACGCCGCGACGCGGATCGACCTCGGACCAGGGGCCGGAAATCCCGCAATCTTCGAGATAGAGGCCGCCCCTGTTTCCAAGTTCGGGAGAAACGGCGGCCCATATCGTCGTCGCAGCGCCCTGAGAGAGCGACTTGATAGCAACGTGAGGAGGCTCGAGCGGCCTTGTCGAGAAGGCGGGTATCGACTTCCGCTTTTCGGCGTCGGCATATCGGCGCAATTCCGTGTCGGCGATCGTGCCGGGCATCACCGCATTGGAGACGATACCCCGGTCGGCGAAGCGACGGGTCAACTCTACTCCGAAGAGAATATTCGCTGTTTTCGACTGTGCATAGGACAGCCAGCGATCATAAGGGCGGCTCCGGAAATGGGGGTCGTCGAGATCAACGTCCGACCAGATATGCGCCGCCGAACTCAGGTTGATCACGCGTGCCGATTTCGCCGCCGCAAGGTCCGGTAGGAGGAGCAAGGTCAGCAGAAAATGGCCGAGATGGTTCACCCCGAACTGGAGCTCGAAGCCATCGGCGGTCGTAGCGGCGTCCGTCCCCATCAGCCCAGCATTGTTGATGAGAAGATCGACCGGCTTGCCCCCCGCCCGTTCCGCAAAGCCGCGAACCGAAGCGAGATTGGCCAGATCAAGTTGCTCGACACGCGGTCGCCGCACGCCTCTGCCTTCAATCGATGCGGCGACGGCTTCCCCGCTGCGCACGTCGCGGACAGCCATTATCACCTCGGCACCTGCCGCCGCGAGAATGCGCGCCGTCTCCGCTCCCAGGCCCGAAGAAGCCCCCGTGACGATTGCGCGTCGGCCTGTCAGGTCATGGCCGGAAATGACGTCTTCCGATGTGGTCCCCTGATCGTGGTTTCGCGTGGCGACACCTTCAGAAAGGATCGACTTTCGGACAGGGTCTCGGACCATCAGCCGTCTCCAACCGTCTCCAGCATCAAGCCGAGCGCCGCTGCGAAGCCTTCCTTGAAGTCCTGGACTACACCGCCGGCGCCCTGGACGCTCTCGACCAGGCCGACCCCCTGACCGACGAAATAGCTCACCAGTTCACGCGCCCCGGAATTACCGGCCTCCGCGGCGCGCTCGATTGCCGCAAAAGGCTCTATCGTCAGCATGGGCATCAGCGGCATGGGCAGCGAGCCCGGGCTGCCGGGGCCTTCCCATGCGTCGTGCCACTTCGAACGCAGCTGACGAGAATATTTGCCGGTTCGGGCCTTCGAACGAATGGTGTCGCGTGATGTTGCGGTGACCATCTTGTCCCGAAATGCAAGGCTCGTTTCGGCCTCGGCAGTCGCAAGCCAGACCGATCCGGTCCAGGCACCCTGTGCACCCATGGCCATGACACCTGCCATCTGTTCGCCGGTCATGATCCCTCCGGCGGCGAGAACCGGAACGTGCCGAACGGAATTGACCGCGCGCACGACCTCAGGAACCAGGACCAGAGTCGAAACTTCACCGCAGTGACCGCCAGCTTCGCCACCCTGTGCCACGATGATATCGACACCGGCCGCAAGCTGGCGGAGCGCGTGTTCCCTGGCACCGACGAGCGCCGCAACAGGTACGCCATGCCGCTTGCCGCGTTCGATCATCGATGGCGGCGCTATTCCGAGCGCGTTCGCGATAAGGCGTATCGGATGGCGAAAGGCGACGTTCATCAGCGCCTCCCCGACATCGGGCATGGTTGGAGGCCGCCGCTTGCTCACGACCTGGTGGCGTTCGATCGGCACGCCGTGACTGGCAAGCAATTCGACCGTGAAATCGATATGCCGGTCCGGAATCTTCGCGGCGAGGGCTTCCAGCGAGCTGTCCACGGCGACCGGCTGGTTCTCGGGGATCAGAATATCGATTCCGTAGGGTTTGCCATCGACATGCGCATCGATCCAGGCCAGTTCCTCTTCGAGGGACTCCGGCGTAAAGCCCGATCCACCGAGGACGCCGAAACCGCCCGCGCGGCTCACTGCGGCCACGACATCGCGGCAATGGCTGAAGGCAAAGAGCGGGAACTCCGCACCGGTCATTCGGCAGATGTCATTGTTCATGATTGCCTCCATATCGCGAGGGCGTCGAGCGCCTCGATTTCGCCGCCGTCGACACGGAGCGGATTGACCTCGAGCGCTTCCAGATCGTCGCCCAATGCGAGCGCGGCATCGCCGATGGCGACGATCACCTCGACGAGACGATCAAGATCGGCGGGCGCCGAGCCGCGATACCCCTGAAGCAGGCGACCGGCCTTCAATTTTCCGATCATTTCGCGCACATGGTCGCCGCTGACGGGGAGCAATTGCGTCGCGGTATCCTGGAGCAATTCGACCCAGACTCCGCCGAGACCGACAGCAAGCGCAAGCCCCCAGACAGGATCGCGTGCGATGCCGACGATCAACTCGGTCCCGCCGCGCCGCATCGGCGACATGAGAACACCGTCAAGCCGCGCGTCGGGACACGCCGTCCGCACGCGCGCGAGCAGGGAATCGAAGGAAACCACGACCGCATCCGCCCCGACGTCGAGCATGACCCCGCCCGCTTCGGACTTATGCGGGATATCGGGAGACAGAATCTTGAGCGCCAGCGTGCCCCCGGTCGACCGCGCCGCTTCCTCGGCTTCCGCCGCAGTGCGGGCAAGACGCTGCGGAATGACGGGAACGCCGCGACTGCCCAGATAGTCGAGCGTTTCCCGCTCGCCATGCGGCCTGCTTGCCACGACGGCAGGCATGGCCGGCCGTTCAGGAAGAGGCGACGCGAGACGGCGCGACCATTCGAAGAGTTTTCCGATCGCTCTGGTCGAATGATCGAGCCCCCCCGTCACAAGCGGCAGGGAGTGCGCAGCGATCACCTTGCGGCTGAAATCGCTGAAGGGCTTCAATATCTGCTGGATCACGACAACGGGAATATCGATGTCGCGAGCGGCGTCCGCAATCTCCCGCGCGATCGCTTGCAGAAGAGGTGAATCGTTCGATTCCGCATTGGGGAGTTCGGCAATCACGCCGATCAGGCCGATTTGCGGGTCTGTCGCGCAGGCCCGCATAACATCGGCATAGATAGCCGGACGCGCCATGGCGGCGCCGGTAATGTCGATCGGATTATGCGCCGCGCCGAAATCGGCAAGCGTGCCCGAAAGTCGTTCGAGCGTCGCCGGAGCGAACTGCGGAAAATGGATCCCCGCTTCTTCCCCACGGTCGGCGACCACCTCGCAAGCGCCGCCGGACATCGACACGACGGCCAGCCCTTTACCGGAAGCTATCGGCCCCACTTCGGCCAACAGATCCGCCGTCAGGACGAGATCTTCGAGCGATCCGACTCGGACCACGCCCACTTCATCACAGATGGCCTGGAAGATACGGTCGTCGCCCACCAATGCGCCGGTGTGCGCCTGTGCAACCGTAGCCGTAAGTTCGCCGACCCCAACCTTGAGCATCACGATCGCTTTACCGGCCGCGGCGGCCGCCCGTGCCGCCCGCAGAAAAGCCCCTGGATCGCGGATCGTTTCGGCGAAGACCGCAATCGATCTGGTCGACGGGTCTTCGACGAAGAAGTGGAGGACGTCGTGAAGCCCGACCAACGCTTCGTTGCCCATCGCAACCATATGGCTGAGGCTGACATTCTGCTGATGAGCGGCCTGAGCGGCCACCGCGGTCGTCGCGCCGCTCTGGCTCACGAGACCGACGCGCGGATTGTCGAGGAGGGGCGTGCGAACCGGAATCGCCCCCATCGCCACGCGGTCCACGAAATTGACGAACCCAAGACTGTTGGGCCCTAGAAGGGTGACGCCCAGTTCCCGAGCGCGTGAGAAGATGCGATCCTGCTCGACCGCCCCTTCCCCGCCAATTTCGGCGAAGCCCGACGACACCACGGCGCCATAAAGAATGCCGCCCGCGGCCATATCCTCGATCGCCTCACCGAGGGCCGAGGCCGGGACGGCCAGGAAAGCCGCGTCGGCGCCCCTGGCTTCGGCGCAGTTCATGACCGTGTCGCGGCCCAGCGCGGGGCTTCCTCGCTTGTTGATCAGATGGAGGGGGCGATCATAGCCGACGGACTTCAGGGTAGCGGCGCAGATTCCACTCCACGGATTCTTGTCCGACGCGCCGACAATCGCGACTTCACTCGGCCGAAACAGCTTCGCCAGCTCCATGCTCCAACTCTCCCTTGCGTGCGGGTCGTTTTGCCCAGACTCGCTTTCAAAAATGCATTCAGCGCCGTTAGATGCCGCCAGCCTCATCGGCCTCGCGGGCCCATCGCGGGATGCCGATTCCCTCTTCGAACTGCCAAAGCAGTTTCATCGCATCGCGCCGCGCGGGATCGAGCAGTGCGCGCCCGAAATCGGCCAACACCTTATCCGTCCTTGGCCCCCGCATCGCCCAACTGCGGATGCGGCGGCTGTAGAGCTGGACATCATATTCCATCGCGAAGCCGTTCCCGCCAAACACCTGATGCGCGTTGGTCGCGGCGACGCGGCCCGCTTGAACCGCCTTGGCCCACACCATCGCGGCGAAATGGCTCGGTGGAGCGCCATCGCCTCCATTTTCCGGCTCGGCAGCAAAAGCCGCCTTGCGGACCAGAAGATCGGCGGCATCGAGTTCCCCAACCACATTCGCAAGCCGGTGCCCGACAGCCTGAAACGAACCGATGGGGCGGCCGAATTGCTCCCGTTCCGACACATAGCCCTTCGCATAACCCAACAGTGCCTGCCCCGCGCCGACGATACGCGCCGCGTTCGCGAGTGCGGCCGATCGCGCAACGCGATCGGCGAGAAGCGCGTCACCGATGAGTTCGCCGGCTTCCGCGACCTCGAGAGCGACGAGACGATCGCCCGCGGCGGATTTGCGACCTTTGCCTTCGACCTCAACGACGTGCACGCCGTCCGCGTGCCGGACGGCGGCATGCGACAGCGACGCCGGGACGAAACCATCGAAGCCGTAGCCAACGCCCGGGCGACCGGTCAGCGCGAGAACAGGCATCGTCTCGACAAAGGCGATCGGGGCAAGCGACCGGCCGAATTCCATGGCAATCCGTGCAAACAGGGCCGGAGAACCCTCCAGTTGATCGAGCCCGAAAGCTTCGATCTGCGCCCGCATTTCGGGACTTGCGCCGTCATGATCCCGTTCCGCCGCGCGCACGACCTCGGAGGTGCTTTCCGCCGCCAGCATCTTCGCGAGCGCGTCGGCGATTTCCTCGACCTCAGGGGCCCAGCGTTCGTCGATCATGAGCGGGGCTCCCTCGGCAGACCCAAGTAACGGGCCGCCACGATGTTGCGCTGAACTTCGCTTGTGCCGCCGATGTTGGTCAGGACGGTTGCGACCCGAAGCTGCTCTTCCATGTCCGCCATCAGGACGTCATTGCTGTCGGCAAACAGCGTCTCGGTTCCAAGCAGATCGCACGCCCATTCGATGAACCTCTGCGCCAACTCGGAACCATAAACCTTCGACAGAGGTCCGGAGCCTGACGTATCCTCGCCGCGTGCCGCCTGCATTCCGACGCGAAGATAGAGGAGACGATCAGCCTCGAGTTCCATCACGAACTGTCCGAGGAGCTGGAGATCGATTTCGCTGAGATCGTCGGCCCGCCCGGACAGGCGGTGAATGAGTCGCGCGCAGAGCAGGCGGGTCTCGGTCCCTCCGAAACTCATCGCCCGTTCTTCGTCGAGATTGCCGGTGATGACGTTCCAGCCGCCCCCTTCCTCTCCGACAAGGTTGCGCGCCGGCACGCGGACATTGTCATAGAAGACGGCGTTGACACGCCAGCCGCCCATCACTTCGATCGGCTGGATGGTAATGCCCGGCAGGTCGAGCGGCACAAGCAGGAGGGACAGGCCGCGATGCCGTTTGCCGTCAGGGTCGGTGCGGACAAGCAGGCTCGTAAAGGTCGAAATATGGGCGGACGACGTCCAGATTTTCGAACCGTTCACGACATAGTCATCGCCATCGCGAACGGCGCGGGTCTTGAGAGCCAGCAGATCGCTGCCCGCGCCCGGTTCGGATAGCCCCTGGCAATAGGTATATTCGCCGGAGACGACCTTGGGCAGATGCTCCGCGACGAGTTCGGGCGAACCGCTGCGCAGTAGCATCCCGCCGCCGCGCTGGTTGGTCGTCAGTCCGTAACCGGGAAAGCCCTGCGTCTCCAGTTCTTCGGCCATCAGGAACTGCTGGTCGACCCGTGCCTCCCGCCCATAGGGTTTCGGCCACGTCAGTCCGATCAGCCCCTCGTCGGCGAGGCGTTTCTGAAAGGCGAAGGAGTAGCGCTCGACGTCGAGTTCGTGGATTTCCTCGCGCATCGCCTTCATCTCGGCCCAGCCGTAGCTGTCCGCAATCGCTCGCATGCGATCGCGATAGCGCGCATCGTCCTTATCGGGGCGAAAGTTCATACATCACCTGTTTAACTTAGATACCCAAGTTTACCATTCGTGGCGATACTGTGATTGCTCGGCTTGCGCAACCTGTTCCGAATCCGCTCAAAGCGCTCAACTATCGAACAAGACCCTGGCTCCAGGCATGACATCCTGGGCGACTTCATGGAGTGCGAAACTCGCACGGCACGATGCTCGACATGGCGTTGCGCAGATCCTGCCCGTCCATCGCCACAGCCAAAATGTGCGGACGTAGCCGGTCGACCAATAATTCCGCTTTCTTCACCATCAACCTCCCCAGAATCACGGCGCCGACATAACTATCTTAGATGACTTCATTATTATAGTAATCTATATTACTCGTTCGAATGCGACTCGGTCGCAAGCTTCAAGGCACGCAGATGACGGCGCTGGGCGACCTGTCCGATCCGGGCTTTGCCGACGGGCTCACCGATCCCGACGTCGAGGGCATAGATACACTGGACACGGCCGGTCGGACTGACGGCAGCACGCTGTACGTCGCTCGCGCTTGAAAGAGAGGAGGAGTTCATGGGTGTTATCGTCCATCGCCACGACACCGTCGCCGAGATCGTTCTCGACTGGCCCGAAATCCGCAATGCGCTCGGCCCGGCGGAGGGGCGCATCGTCCGCGAAGCGCTCGAAAGCGTAGCAAGCGATGACGAGGTCGCCGCTCTGATATTGTCAGCCAGTGGTAAGGCCTTTTGCGCCGGCGGCAACCTGCCGGAAATTCTCCGCCTGGCAGAGGAAGGTGCCGACGCCGTCCGGACGACCATCTATGGCGAGTTCCAGGGAATTTTCCGGACAATCGCGGCATTTCCCGTCCCGGTCATCATTGCCGTTGACGGGCCTGCCGTCGGTTTCGGCTGCGACCTCGCCCTCGCCGGATCGGCTACGCTGATCGGCGAGAAGGGATGGCTAGCCCAAGGCTGGGCGAAGGCGGGCCTCATACCGGCAACGGGGGGGACGCTCTACGCAAAGCGCCGTGGGGGCGCCCAAGCGGTCTGGCGCCTGCTGGCAACCGATCGACTCAACGGCCCGGCCGCCGAACGACTGGGCCTGGGCATCGCATGCGACAATGCACGGGGCGCGGCCCTCGCAATGGCGCAGACTTTCGCCGCCCTTCCGCAAGATGCACTGCGGGCACTGGTCGAGCTTGCCCGAACCGACGATCTTCCATCGCATCTTGCCAAGGCACTGGATTATCAGGCGGACTTTCTGACCGATCCGGGGTTCCGCGATCGGGTGTCCGCACTGTTGGGGCACTAGATCGCCGTCCGGCTGCCGCCGGGATCTCCACCGTAAAAATGAAGATGAAAATCGACGGGCGCCGCATCCTCGGCACTTGCCAGAGACGTCGCAGAGGCCGGGGCGGCCAGTCCGCCCGCGATGTAATCGATCAGATTTTCGATCGCGAGGGTCGGAAAATTGCCATCGCTTCCTTCCCGCCCCTGCAGTTCGGCCTCGAGACGGGCGAGACCCGAAATAACCTGTTCGGCGGCCAGAGCGATCCGCGACGCGCGCAGCACTGGTGGAAGCTGCGCGAGATGTTCCGAGACGAGCGAAAAGATCGTTTGATAGCCGCGCTGCAGTGCGACGATCTCGGCAGCGAAGTTTTCGGACTCGTCATGCCGGAGCCGATCGAGAAAACGCAGATAATAATTTCCCTCGGCTCGCGGACGCAGTTCGTTGGCGAGCGGATATACCCACACCGCAACGATATCCCGAAGCGGCGGCAGGTCGGGAGGTTTCGTCCTGATCGCCTCGAGTCTGCTCATGCGGTCGGCGTCGAGACCCGGCATCCGCTCCTCAAGAATTTGCGAAATCAGACCATTGCGCGAGCCAAAATGATAATTGACGGCAGAGGCATTCTTCTGGCCGGCCGCCTTGTGAATCACCGTCAGCGGGGCCCCCGCAAGCCCGTGCTCGGCAACGCAGCGCTCCGCCGCACGCATCAGCGCGGCACGCGATTCCAGCGAATTGCTGTTCTGCCTCCTTCGCCTGCCACCGGCCGCCTTGCTCTTCATTCCCCCTCATTGCCGAACGGCGCCGAATTGGCAATTCCGTGATCGTAGAGGCAGCGATCCCTCGATTGCCTTTTTGACAATATTAGATAACTTAATTAGCGAGGTTATACCAAACGAGCAAACTCCGGCGCGCGCCGGGCGGCGGGGAGCAGAAGTGAAGACGTTCGGCATCGGTATCGTCGGCACGAACTGGGCGGCGCGGGGGCACCTGCCAGCCTGGCGGATGCTGCCCGATCGCTGCACACCTGTCGCTGTTTGCACGACGCGGATGGATACCGCCATTTCCGCCGCAGAACGACTGGGATTGCCCCACGCCTACGAAGGCTTCGATGCGATGCTGGCCGATCCCGACATCGATATCGTCAGCCTCGGCGCGCCGCCCCCGGCACGCACGGACATGACGCTCAAGGCCATCGCGGCGGGAAAGCACGTCTTTTCCTGCATTCCCTTTGCCGTCACGGCGGCAGACGCTCATCAAATGGCGGACGCGGCCCGCCGCGCCCATGTCGTCGGCGCTCTTGATGCCTATTTCATGTGGACGCCCGGCTATGCCTATCTGAAGCATCTCATCAACGACGGCTTCCTGGGGGAGCTTTACGCGGTGAATGTCGACTTTTCGATGGCTCAGGCCGTTATGCCGCCATCCAACTATCCCTATCGCTGGACCGGCTGCGCAAAAAACGGAACGGGCGTGCTCCCCAACAGCTGCAGCCATGTTTTTCATACGCTGCTGCATCTCTTCGGCCCGATCGCGGAAATCATCGGCGAGAGCAGGATCTCGAACAAATTATGGACTTTCGACGATGGCACGACTCAGCGACCCGAAGTCGCCGACACCGCCGTACTGATGGCGAAGCTCGAAAGCGGTGCGCTCGTCAACATCCATGCCGGCCGCGCCGTCCCGACGGGAACCGGGCTCACGATCAGCGCCTATGGGTCCGGCGGGCGCCTCACGGCGCGATGCCCTGCCTATCCGCTCGACCGCAACGTCCGCATCACGGCGGCGAAGCCCGCGCGCCTCTTCGAAGGCAGCGAGGAGGAACTCGAGATTCCTCCGTGCTATTTCACCGTTCCCACCGGCCGCGAAGCCCGCGACGACGATGCCACAGCATCGATCAGCCTCGGACGCCTCTTTGCCCATATGCTCGATGCGATCGAGCATGGCGTTCGGGCACAGCCCGACTTCCAACGCGGCGCGCATGTGCATGATATTGTCGCGACCGTCGAACGGTCGCAAGTCGAACGCAAATGGCAGCGCGTCGTCGCAGAAGCCGACACGATGATTTGAAATCCGAGGAGACGAACAATGAGCGAACTGACTTTGGAGCAGCGAATCCGGCGTCTTGAGGATATCGAGGAAATCCGCAAGCTGAAGAGCCTCTACAGCCATTATGCGAACGTCGGCGAAGGCACGGGCGACGCCCGGAAATTCGCCGAGCTGTTCACCGACGATTGCGTCTGGGACCTTTCGCAACGCGAATTCCGCGGCAAGCAGGAAATCATCGAGCGCCTCGATGAAATCGAAAAGCTGAACTTTGCCGGGGTCCATTTCAGCCTCAATCCCCGCATCGAGGTCGATGGCGACGAGGCCAGCGGGGAATGGGATCTCATTTTCCCCGTGTTCCCGCCTGACGGACGCCCGCTGACGACGGTCTGCGGCTATTATATGGACCGATTGCGCCGGACTCCCGACGGCTGGCGTTTCACTTATGTGAAATATCGCGTCTCGCCCAAATTCTCCCTCGCGTGAGACCAGCCCGATGCCGATCGACTATGAAGCCCTGAAAGCCTTTCCTTTCGAGGACCGCGAGCACAGCTACACCGAGCGCGACACGATGCTTTACGCACTCGGCGTCGGTCTCGGTTTCGATCCGCTGGACGTGCGTCAGTTGTCCTTCGTCTATGAGAAGAATCTGGTCGCGCTACCGACGATGGGGGTGACGATCGCGCTCGCGAAACCCTGGCTGCACCGTCCCGAAAGCGGCATCACCTGGAACCGGATGCTTCACGGCGAACAGGCGATCGAACTTCACCGCCCTATCCCCGTCGCGGGCACGTTCGTTGGCGAAACGAAGATGGAAGAGGTCGTCGACAAGGGCGCCGGCAAGGGAGCGCTTCTCTACATGTCGCGCACGGTCCGCGAAAAAGCCAGCGGCAAAGCCATATTCACGTCATACCAGACTCTCTTCTGCCGCGCCGATGGCGGCTTCGGAGGTCCGGTCACCAAAGCGCGCCCGGTGCACGATATGCCCGATCGGGATTTCGACCGGAGCGTCGTTCTTCCCACCCTTCCCCAGCAGGCGCTGATCTACCGTCTCAACGGCGACGCCAACCCGCTCCATGCCGACCCCGATGCGGCCGCCCAGGGCGGCTTCGACCGTCCGATCCTCCACGGCCTGTGCACCTTCGGTATTGCCGGACATGCCATCCTGCGCGGCGTCGCCGACTATCGGGCGAATGCGGTGCGACGACTCCAGGCGCGGTTCGCCTCTCCCGTTTTCCCCGGCGAGACGATCCGGACCGACATCTGGGACGAAGGGAGTGGGCGCTTTTCTTTCCGCTGCATCGCGGCCGAACGTCAGGTCGTCGTGGTCAACAACGGCCTCGCGCTCGTCGAATAATTCTGCCTTCCTTCGAGAAAGTCCCCAGAGACCAGTTATGGAACAACGGCTGAAAGATCGGATTGCTGTCGTGATCGGGGCGACGGGAGGCATCGGCAAGGCCATCGTCGAACGCTTCGTCGCGGAGGGCGCGACCGTCCTGGCAACCGGCTCATCGGGCGGGCAGAACGCCCTGATAGGGCCCGGCGTCCATGGATTCGCCTGCGATCTCACCGATCCGGACGCTCCCCAGCGCGTCGCGGACCACTGCCGGGCCATTTTCGGCGGTGTGGATATTCTGGTCAACAACGCCGGGATCAGCATCGGCAGCCATCGCGTGCACGAAACGAGCCTCGCGGACTGGGATCGCCTGATGGCGGTGAATCTGCGCGGCGTGTTCCTCGGCATGAAGGCGTTTCTCCCGATGATGCTCGAAGCGAAATCGGGGGCGATCGTGAACATGGGGTCGACTTCGGCTTACCGTGGAACGCCGGGTATTGCGGCCTATTGCGCTTCGAAGGCCGGCGTGATCCAGCTCACCCAAGTCGCGGCGCTGGACTATGCCCCGGAACGCATCCGCGTGAATGCCGTCTGCCCCGGAACCGTCCAGTCGCCCATGCTCGACAAACAGACCCCGGAGAGGTTGGAGATGCTTCGCGCGCGCATCCCCATGGGGCGCTTTGCGTCCACCCGCGACGTCGCCGCCCTGACCGCCTTTCTGGCTTCCGACGAAGCTTCCTACATCACCGGCCAGGGCTATCTGCTCGACGGCGGGCGCTTCGCCGGAGGCTGATGCGGAGGACCAGCGCCGTCAGACGATGTTGCCGGCGCTGACATGCAGGGTCTGACCGGTCATCTGGCGACTGTCGGAAAGGCACAGGAAGCGGATCAGCGCCGCGACATCCTCGGGCATCGACACCCGGCCGAGCAGATTCTGCATCGGCCCGCTCTTCACGATCTCGGCGAGCTTGTCGCTCATGCCCGCACGGGCGGCCATGGCCGTCAGCGTCGGACCGGGAACGACCGTGTTGACGTTGATGTCGTGCGGGCCGAGAGCAGCCGCGGCAACCCGCGTGAGCTGTGCGATCGCGGCCTTGGCGCAAGAATAAGCGGCGGGCGGATTACCGATCGCGCGAAAACCCGAGCTGGATGAGACGTTGACGATCTTGCCGCCCTCCCCCTGCGCGATCATCGCTTCGCCGACCTTCTGGATCAGCCGGGCGGGTCCGGTGCAGTTGATCGCAAAGGTGCGCGCCCAGACTTCGGAATCGACGAGGTCGAGCGCGTCCTTCTGGTCGCGATAGCCCGCGACGTTCAGCAGGATGTCGATACGGCCAAATCGCTCGAGCGTCCGCGCGACAGCCGCGTCGAGCGTTTCGCTCTGCGTCAGATCCGCGGGAAGCGCGAGCGCCTTGTCGGCGCCAATCTCGGCAACCGCCTCTTCAAGTCCCGCGGCATCGCGGTCGAGCAATGCAACCTTCGCGCCTTCAGCGGCGAGGATCTGGGCCGTCGAGCGCCCCATACCCGATGCCCCGCCGGTAACGAGCGCGACCTTGCCGGCAAATGTAGATTGTTCGGCCATGGGCTTACTCCGTCGCCAGCGAAGCGTGGGGGATATTTTCGACCCGTTCCCATCCTCCGCCGGGCGTGATGCGCCGCAGCACGATGGCGTCCTTGCCTTTCAAGGCGCGATGGTCATATGTCCCATAGCCAAGATAGGTGCCGGGCCCGCCCATCCCGCTCGGCAGCATACGTACCTTCTCCAGGCCTTCATAAACGCCGCGCCGTGTCATGATCGGCGCAAGCGCCAGGCCTTCGAAGAGGATGCGGAAGGCGTCGAAGCAGCTCAACTGAAAATCGGTATGATAGACCGCTCCGTGGCGCTTCTCATATTCGTCGAGGAAGCGCTGGCCGATGACATTGCGCTCGTCATAGACGGACGTACCAACCCATCCGTCCATCGACCCCTGCGCCTTCGGACCGCGACCGATGCCGAGGCTGTTGTTGCAGACCACCGGCACCCTCCAGTCGGTTTCGTTGAGGGCGCGGCCCACTGCGGAGGTCGCAAGCGCGGTTGCCACTGCCAGCGCTTCGGGACCGGTCGAACGGATATGGGCTATCGCCTCGCGCGCCTGCCGCATCTGCAACTCGCTCGGTGTGCCCATCTCGCGAATGCGCATCGAGATACGCTCTTCGGATGTCACCCGAATTCCGGCCCGCTTGCCCGCGATGCGGAGAAACTCCACGAACTCGCCCGAGTGCCACATCGTGTCCCAGACGATACCGACGCTCTTCACCCCCTGGGCCTTGAGCCAATCGATCATGCGGAAGGCGTCCTCGGGGCCGCTGCCCCAGGAGACGCTGAAGCACCACTCACTGGTAACATAGGAGGTCGCGGTAATGCTGATCGTCGGCACCTGATACTCGTCGGCGACTTCCTTTACCGCCATCGCATTATCGGCAGCAGCAGGCCCGACTATCGCGATGACACCCTGGTCCGCGAGCCGCTTCCAGGCATCGGTGACCGATTGCGTCGAACCGGTGGGAAGACCTTCTCCTTCAGCCTCGACGAACTCCACGTCATAATCGAGGATCTCACGGCGCTGGGCCTGTTCAAGTGCGATCTGACCGCAGTTGCGCCACACTTCGGGCGGCAGTTGGGGTTCGGAAACGAGAATTCCGATCTTCAAGGTCATGGGCGCGGCCTTACTTGAGGGCGATTGCGTTCGGAGGCGTGCCGACACCGCCGCGGATGTTGAGCGGCGCCGATGTCAGCAGAAAGGAATAGCGCCCATCCCTGGCGCAATCCTCGGCGAGTTCGTCGAGCTGCCAATATTCGCCGAGCGGCATGCCGATGAGCGGAAGCCAGATGCGATGCATGGCCCAGCGCACGTCCGGGTCCGGCCCGGGGTGCTGTTCGACGCCCATCGTGTCGCCGGCAACCGCCGCCACCTGCTTGTCCCAGAGGAACGCGACCGTCTCCTCCGCAACAGCGAGGCCGGGCGCGCTCAGGCCGCGTTCCATGAAGGCCTTGCGCTCTTCATCGGTCATCCCGAGCCACTTGCCGAGCCAGCCCGTGCGAAAGAGAAGGATGTCGCCCGGAAGGATTTCCTCGCCCTGCGCCTTGGCAGTGGCATCGAGATCCCCGGCCGTGATGCCGTAATTGCCATGCGGATCGAAAGCGCGGCCCTGATCGGCGAGATATTTCGCGACGTCGAGCAGGAGTCCGCGGCCAACCACGCCGCGCTTGCTCCACTGGTCGACGCCAAGCTTGGTGCCCGGACCGCCATGGATTTCTTCATCGGCGAAGCCGTTATAATTCCCATGCTCGGGATGACGGATATGCGTGAGCCCATCCCACTGCGACGACCCCTGAAGCCAGAGGCCGTCGATATAATCGTCGCGGTCGACGAAACCATGGGACGGATCGTCGCAGCCGCCGGGAGTCACGCCGCGCGCCTCATGGCCCACGAACAGAATCTCGTGCTTCGGCTTCTTGCGCCAGGCGATATCGAGCCGCTCGTCCATCAGCGGCAGGTCGAGCGTGAACACCTTGCCGTCGCGCACGAGCTTCGCGGCCGCGGCGGTGCGTTCGTCGGTGAGGAAATTCAGGGTCCCGAGTTGGTCGTCATCCCCGAACACGCCCCAGGAGGAGCCTGCCGGCGCGCCCTCCCGGACGGGAAGATCGGCATAAGCGGGTAGATGCATGAAATTCCACTCCCATTCTATGTGCTGGGCCAGCCGCTCGATCCGACGGCCGGCCGATATTCGCCCGATCGCTCAGACAGATTTGCCCACTGCCTCCGCATCCTTGCGCGCGGATAGCGTGTTCCATTGCGGCTTGTAATCTTCATAGCGGCTGGTGATCGGCCTGATCGCGTCGGCCTTGACCGTGACGCGTTGGATGACGCGCTCGCCGGTGAAGTCGCTGACGACATAGTGCTGTGTCGCGCGATTGTCCCAAATCGCGATGTCGCCTTCGCTCCAGCGCCGCCGCACGGTAAAGGGCGGCTGAATCGAATGCTCGAAAAGAACACGCAGAAGCGCATCGCTCTCGGCCTGCGACAGTTGCGGGATGCGCTTGGTATATTGCGAGTTCACGAACAGACAGCGACGGCCGCTGTCCGGATGGACGAGAACGACAGGATGCTCCGAGCGTTCCGCCATCCGGGGATGTTCGTGAATTGCGGTCAGATTCTCGATCAGGTCGCGGATTGGTGCCGACAAGGTTTCATAGGCGGCATATTGACTCGACCACATGGTGTCGCCGCCAACTTCGGGCAGCGTCTTCATGCTGAGGATCGAACCGAATGGCGGATTGGGCATCGGCGTGAGGTCGGTATGCCACATGTCGGCGACGTAGCCGACCGACGCCTTGAGTTCGACGACTTCGGGGTCCTCCACACTGCGCACATGCGCGGCCGAGTCATCGACCTCCAGCGTTCCCCACTGCTGCCCGAACGCCTTCAGTTCCGGCATCGACAGCTTCTGCTTCGGGAAAAACAGAACGAGACGTTCGGTGAGAAGCGCCCGCAATTCGGAGAGGATTTCCGCATCAAGCCGGCCGCGCAGATCGATGCCATGCACTTCGGTACCGAGGAAGCCGGCGGAGTGGCGAAGCTGGAGGCGCGATCCGGTGGGAGCGACGGCGGCGTGCTGATTCATGGGAACCTCTCCATATCGTTCGATCGGGAATCGATCTTTAATGGACTAACATTAACATTCACCGATCACTGGGTCAATCGGAGCACTCCAGATGTTCCACTCCGTCAAGCATCGCTTTGACATCAGGCCGGGAAATCTTGTCGGACACGGTCCGCGGAAGCTTGTCGACGATATGGAATCGCGCCGGGACTTCATAAGGCGCAAGCGACGCCTTCGCGTGATCGCGCAGCGCGGATATATCGATTGTCGTTCCCGGATAAGGTTCGATCACGGCCACAGGCACTTCGCCGAGACGTTCGTCGGCGCGACCGATCACGATGGCGTCATAGACCCCGCCGAATGCCCTGAGCACGTCGGCGACCTTGCCGGCCATCACCTTGAAACCGCCGCGAATGATCGCGTCGTCCGCACGCCCGACGATATACAGGAAACCGTCGCCGTCGAGCCTGGCGAGATCGGTCGTCCTGATCCAGGAGCGGCCGCCGTCAACGCGATCGATCTTCGCCTCGAGGATGCCCTCTTCGTCGGCGCCAAGCTCCGAACCCGTTGCCGGGTCGACGATCCGCAATTCCACACCTTTCGAGCGACGCCCCACGCTCCCGCGTTTTGCCGGCCCGAACTGCCGGTAATCGTCGAGGGTCCAGCTGGTCGCGGCGCCCATAAACTCGGTCGCGCCATAGGTGGTGAGCACAGGGACGCCGAACTTCGCCTCGAACTGTTCCTGGAGATCGACCGAAAGCGGCGCCGTACCGGCCCTGACCGCGATCACACTCGAAAAATCGTCTCGCGTCGCATCGCTGTCGACCATCATCTTGAGTGCAGTGGGTGGAAGCGGCGCGAACTTCGGGCGATACCGGACGAGCGCTTCGCGATATGCGACCGCGTCGAATTTCTCGAAAAGGATCACGGGCCGGACTTCGAACAGCGCCATGAGCGTGTTGAACGTGCCGCTCGTGTGAACGAGCGGCGTGAACATCAGGCTCGGCGACGATTTCAGCGTCAGCTCGCGCTGCTCGACCGCGCCTTTTGCGGTTCGGACGCCGTCGCGAAGCGAAGCCTCGATCGTGCGTTCGGCAATAGGGATGCGCTTCGGCTTACCGGTCGTCCCGCTGGTCTGGATTTCGATGAGCGTGCCGGGTTCGCGAAGCCGAAATGGCCCGGCTCCAATCGAATTGCGCTGCCGAAACGAGACCGAGCCGCTACCGACGTCAACTTCGAGAAGGAGCGTGCCGGACGACCGGGCCGCTTCGACCACTTCCGGCGAGAGGTCGCTCGCCTCGCCGACAAGGCAGGCAAGATCGAGTTCGGCGATTTCCTCGGCCACCAGGCGCGCGGGCCGTATGGCGTTGACCAGCAGCAGCGGGCGATCGGAACCCAATATGGCAACGAAAGCGGCAACCGCCGCCAGCCGATTGCGCCCAAGCAGTCCGATCGGCGCGTCGCGCGGCACGCCCTGTGCGGCCAGCAAGGCATCTGCCGCTTCAATCGTGCTCCCGATCGCCGCCCAGCTCAACGACGCGTCTTCAAAGGAAATGGCGGGCGCGTCGCCGCCCACCACCATCACGCGCCTGAGATGCTCCGCAACCGCCATGGCTCAGCGCACCTCGAAGGTCTTGCGCTTGCCCGACTGGAGCATGTTCTCGACCTGAGCGATGCCCAGATCATTGCCAAGCTGCGTATAGTGGAGACCACGCGCCATCGCCTGCGTACGTCCCGTGTCGAGCGATTCCCAGATGGCGCGTACCGTTCCCTGCGTCGAGACGGATGGCTTCGATGCGATCACGGCGGCGATCTTGTGCGCCCGTGCCCAAAGCTCTTCGTGCGGCACGATCTCGGAAACAAGACCGATCTGATGCGCACGCTGTGCACTCATCCGCTCTTCCACGCCCATGAGCGACACGCGCAGAATTTCGCCCAGCGGCATACGGCGAGCCATACTGATCGGCTCGAGCGCGGCGACCAGGCCGAAATCGACGTGCGGATCGAAGAATGTCGCATCCTCGGATGCGATGACGATATCGGACCCTCCGACAATATAGAAAGCCCCGCCCGCGCACATCCCGCTGACGGCACAGATGACGGGTTTCCACACCTTGTGATGCTTGGGATCGATGCTCTCGCCCGGATCCGGCTTGTTCCAGATGTTATCGGGATAATTGAAACCCTGGACGCGATCGAGGCCGGTCGTGAACGCGCGCTCGCCCGTCGCGCGGAACACGATCGCGTGAACCGCGTCATCTTCGCGCACCACCTGCCAGAGGCGACGGATTTCCGCGAGCATCTCGGCATTGATCGCGTTGAGCTTGTCCGCGCGGTTGAGGGTGATCGTCGCGACATGATCGCCGCCCAGCTCATATTGCACCAAGTCGGTCATCGGGTTTCTACTCCTCGCTCGCCTTCTGACATAGTTTACTAAGTTAATCAAACTACCTTTTGAGCAAATTTGCTCAGCTGACCGTGTCAGGAATCGAAGGATCGCGAGGAATTTCCGGAAGGTCCAGTTCGACGGCTTCGTCAGGATAGTCCCGGGGTCCGCGCCGCAGAAGCTCGATCCGGACATCGTCTGGCCCTTTGACAAATGCGATTCGCACATCCGGGCGGACATCCATGGGCTCCAGCAGAATCTCGACTCCCTTCGCGCGCAATTGCGCGACAGCGACATCGACGTCGTCGACATCGAAGCCCATATGTTCAAGCCCAGGCAACGGCCCGAAGAATGTGCGGGGTTCGCGCGGCGACGTCCTGGGCGTTTCCGCCACGTAAACAGCGACGCCGTCGAAATCGAGGTCGATGCGACTCTTGCCGTCGGACTGCTTGCGCCTGAGGACGCGCGCACCGAACATCCTCCGGTACCAGAGCGCGGTCGCCTCGGTGTCCTCGGTGAACAGGTGGAAATGGTCGAGTGCAAATTTCACCATCATATCTCTCCGGTCAGTTCGGGCTCGGGGGTTCGCTGACGATCCCGGCATCATAAAGTGCGGCGATCGCGCCGGCATCGCGGCCGATCGATCGCAAAATGGCGTCAGCATCGGCTCCGGGCGCCGACGCTGCATCGGGGTCCGTGATCGGAGTCGCGGAAAAGCGCGGCTGCGGAGCAGGCTCCATACGCCCACTTACGTTGACAAAGAGGCCTGCCTTGCGAGCGTGCGGATGAACCCGGGCTTCGTCAAGGTCGAGGACCGGGGTGCAGCAGGCGTCTACCTTTTCCGCGAGAGCCGTCCATTCGTCGCGCGTGCGGGTCCGAAAGACGGCAGCCATCGCGGCTGCGGTGCGCGGCCAGGTCGCACGATCCATCTGGGCGGCAGCGTCTATGCTGTCCGCAAGTCCCAGAAGCGCAAGCAAGGCCGCATAAAATTGGGGCTCGATGGCCCCCACCGCCATGAAGCCGCCGTCGGCGGTCGCATATGCCCGGTAGAAGGGCGCCCCCCCGTCCATCCAGTTCGCCTCGCGTTCGAGCCGCCACTCACCATGGTCATGGATCGTGTAGAGTTGCGCCATCAATGCGATGGCCCCGCCCAGAATGCTGGCATCGACGACCTGCCCCTCGCCCGTCGTCCGTGCGTGCGTCAATGCGGCGAGAAGCCCGGTCACGAGATAGAGCGCGCCGCCAAAGTCGCCGACGATGTTCAGCGGTGGGATGGGCTGCGCCTTCGTACCGATCGTCGCGAGCAGCCCCGACATCCCGACATAGTTTATGTCGTGCGCCGCAGCATTCGAGAGCGGACCGCCCGCCCCCCATCCCGACATACGCCCGAAGACAAGCGCAGGGTTGCGCGCCAGGCAATCAGACGGACCAAGGCCGAGGCGTTCCAGGACACCGGGACGAAAACCTTCCATGACGATGTCGGCCCTCGCGACGAGGTCGAGCGCGATCTCCCGGCCCGCCGCGCCGCGAAAGTCCATGGCAATGCTTTGCTTGCCGCGCGCGCAAAGATTGAGCTTCTGCCGGCTGCGCGAAAGGGCATCCTTTCCGAGCGGCCGCTCGATGCGAATGACCTCGGCGCCGAGATCCGCGAAATACATGCCGCAAAAGGGCACGGGCCCGACCCCGCCCAGTTCGAGCACGCGAACGCCGCTCAGCGGCCCCTTGCGCTCACCGCTCACTGGCCCGTCCACTGCGGTCGGCGTTTTTCGGCGAAGGCTTTCGGGCCCTCCTTTGCATCGTCCGAGGCGAAGTTGCGCGCGACGAGTTCGCGGCTCAGTTTCCAGGCTCCAAGCTCGTCCAACAGCGTGCTGTCGCGAACCATCTCCATCGTCAGCCGAACGGCCAACGGGCCATTCTCGGCAATCGCCCCAGCCATGTCGAGCGCCGCGTCGAGCGCAAGTCCCGGTTCGGTCAGCTCGTTGACGAGGCCAAGAGTGAAGGCCCGCTCGGCGGAGATGGCCCGTCCGGTCAACAGCATCTGTAAGGCGACCTGACTCGGAATGCGGCGCGGCAGGCGGAACATGCCTCCCCCGGAGGGAAGCAGCCCCCATCGCACTTCGGAGAGTGCGAACTTGGCGCGCCGCGACGCGACGATCATGTCGCAGGCGAGCATCAATTCCATACCGCCACCGAAGGCCGGGCCATCGACCGCGGCGATGAGCGGCTTTACGTGAGTGCGCGACACGATAGTTTCGCGTTGAGACGCTCCCTCACCACGCGGACTGCCTTTCTCGTTCACTTCCTTGAGATCGGCACCCGCGCAGAAAATCTCGCCCTCGGCGGCCACGACGCCGACGCGCAGTTCCGGATCGGCATCGACGGCTTCGAGCGCTTCGTAAAGCGCCTGTTCCAGTTCGCGGTTGATTGCGTTGCGAGCTTCCGGCCGTGCCAATGTGACGATCCCGACCGGGCCTCTTCGCTCGAATCTAATCACTCGACATCCTTTCTGCATTCTCATACATAGTTATCTTTGTTATCCTTGTTAATCAAATGAGGAAAGCCAATTTGAGAAGACTGGAAGGAAGAACGGCGATCGTAACCGGGATATCGGGAGGTATCGGCGCCGCCGTTGCAGCCTTGTTCGCCCAGGAGGGCGCGCGAATCATATCGCTCGATCATCCCGACGCGGCGGCGCGCGACACCGATGTTCGAACATGCGATGTCGCCGATCCTACTTCGGTCGAACAGGCGTTCGCCGACATCGGTAGGACGAAGGAGCCTGTCGACATACTTGTTCACGCCGCAGGTATAGCGGGTCCGCGCGGTCGGCTTCACGAGATCGATCTCGTCGACTGGCAGCGCGTCCAAGACACCAATCTGCGCGGCGCCTTTCTGGTCATGCGAGCCGTGGTGCCGCTGATGCTCGCGCACGGTGGCGGGACCATCCTTCCCATCGCATCGGTGACGGGGCTTCGCGGGATGCGCGAGGTTTCGGCCTATAGCGCTTCCAAGGCCGGCCTCGTCCAGCTTTGCCGGACCGCCGCGCTCGACTATGCGGCGCACAATATCCGCGTGAACGCCATTTGTCCGGGGCCGGTCGATACGCCGATGCTCGGACGTCAGGCCCCTGAATTTCTAGCGCGATTGTCGGCATCCATTCCGTTGCAGCGCACCGCATCCCCCGAAGATGTCGCGCGCCTTGCCCTGTTCCTCGCCTCCGACGACGCCGCCTATGTGACGGGCCAATGCCAGGTCGTCGATGGCGGCTTCCTCGCGGCTTAGGAGACGTAATGAAGGCGCTGCTATGCCGGGCATTCGGCCCCGTCGAAGACCTCGCCCTTGCCGATATTCCCTCGCGCCCTCTCGACGCTGGGGAAGTCCGTGTCGCGGTCAAGGCCGCGGGGCTCAACTATCCCGACGGGCTCGTCGTACAGGGAAAATATCAGCTGCGCCCTGAACTTCCCTTCGCGCCGGGCAGCGAGTTCGCGGGGATCGTCGTCGAAAGGGCGAACGATGTCGTCGACATCGAAATCGGCCAAAGAGTCTTCGGCCTCACGAGTTTCGGTGCCTTTGCGGAGGAAGTGGTGGTTCCTGCCACGCGCCTCAACAGCATGGATGGGCGCATCGGATTTCGCGAAGCGGCTGTCCTTTCAATGGCCTACGGCGCCGCCATGTACGCGCTCTTCGACCGGGGAAGGCTCGCGGCGGGACAGCGCGTCCTGGTTCTGGGGGCGACTGGTGGCGTCGGCCTGGCCGCAGTCGAACTCGCCGCGCTCGCCGGAGCCGAGGTTTTCGCCGTCGATGGCGACGACAACCGCTTGGCGGAAGCCACTGCAAAGGGCGCGCGAGCCATCTGGAACTATCATGCGGGGTCGCTGCGCGATGCCGCCAACGACTTCACGGGAAAGAGCGGCTTCGACCTGGTCCTCGACCCCGTCGGGGGCACGCTCGGCGAGGAAGCGGTGCGCTGCCTCGGCTGGAAAGGGCGCCTGCTCGTCTTCGGCTTCGCGTCCGGCCAGATTCCGACCATCGCAACCAACCTTCTACTCCTCAAGGGCGCCGAGCTCGCCGGTGTGTACTGGGGCGAGTCGCAGCGCCGCGCCGACAACAACGATCGCGAAAATTTCGCCCGGCTGCTCGACTGGCATGCCGAGGGACGGATTTCGCCACGCATCACCCGAAGTTTCCCGCTACGCGACGCCGCCTCGGGGATCGCCGCCATGCTGGCCGGCGAGATCACCGGAAAGGCCGTCATCCTCGTCGACGAAGACGACTGATCCCCTCGCACTTCGCGCTTGCCATTATCCTGTACGATCGTACAGGATAATGGACAAAAAAGGAGCGACAGTCGAATGGCCAGCGCAGCACAACTCAGGTTCGGTCAGACCAGGCACCGGGTGAAGAAGGTCCGGCAAGACCGCACCAAACTGGCCTACGCGCTTCTCGTGCTCGCGGGCACAGGGCTATGGCTCGGGGGGCCGAATCCCGCATTCCAGTCCTTTGGGCTGGGGCTTTGGGCGCCGGGCCTCGGTTTTCTGGGATCGGGCGGCTGGACGGTCTTGCTGCTTCCTCTGACCCTTGCGCTGTTCGCACTGTCGGTATTCTTCTGGTTCGCCGCAGGTGCGATCGTTTTTCCGGTTCTGATCTGGGTGGGATCGGCCCTCCTCGCGGCCGCGCTGACCGGTGCCGAGGCGTGGCCGCCGGCGCCCATTGCCGGGGCATTGCTGCTCGGCGCGACATTCGGATGGCAGACGATGCGCCTAAGGCGCAACGCCTCCGAGCAACGCGCGATCGCCGCGCGGAAATTCGGCGCGATGGATCATCTCGTAGCGGCCGCAAAATCCCGGGCGACCCCCCGCCCCGCTCAGCCACGCGAACTGACGCCGGAGATGCTGACGGCCGCGCGATATCTTCTCGACCGCGCCCTCCAGCCCGTGTCGGAGTTCAACGGCTTCGATCGCGTCGACATCTTTCAAACCGCGTCGGTGCGCTATCAGATCAACTTCATCGGCTATGCTCTCGCCATTCTCCAGACACAATATACTCCGTCCTTTCACGGCTATCTCAACGAGGCGCAGCGAAACCTCATAGAAAAATATCTTCTGCCGCGCGTCTGGGACTACTGGGTTTATGAATCGATCTGGGGCCATCTGAACTTCACCAACTGGGACCCTGCCGACAAAGACAATATCATGCTGACCGGCTACTTCGGCGCCCAGGTCAATCTCTACATGCGCGCCTCGGGCGACCTGCGCTATTCCGAACCGGGATCGCTTACCTTTCGCCTGAACAAACGGAACATATTCCCGCACGACGCCCATACGATCAATCGGTCGCTCGTCACCAATTTCCAGCGGTCGGCCTATTGCCTCTATCCCTGCGAGCCAAACTGGATTTACCCCGCCTGCAACTTCCGCGGCATGCTCTCGCTGGTCGCCTATGATCAGGTATTCGGAACCGACCATGCAAAAATGCTCGACGAACATTTCTGGCGGGCGGTCGATACCGAGTTCACCGACGAAGCCGGATCGATCGTCGCGTTGCGTTCGAGCATAACGGGAATCCCCTTCCCCTTTCCGGGGTCGGATCTTTCCTTCGCGCCGATGGCGAATGTTTTCGCGCCCGAACGCGCACTGAAACTCTGGTCACCGATCGCCATGGGCCTTCGTCAGGCCTTCGTCGAGCATGACGGCGCAACCATGCTCGGCTTACCCGACAAGGGCATCGATTTCGGAAACTACCGGCGCGGCGCACGCGCCATGGCCGCCTGTTCGATCATGCAGATCGCGCGGGAGTTCGGTGATGACGAGCTTGCCGAAGCCGCGCGCAACACGCTGCGCCTGCATGGCAGGGAACGGGTCGATGGCGGGGCCCTGAGCTTCGGCGCGGCCTCCAACATGGCGAACGTCTATGCCATGCAGGGGATATTCGCGCGAACGGACGATATCCGCGCGACCTGGCTGGAAGGCCCCGGTCCCACAAACCTGCGTGGGCCCCTGCTAGAAGCCGACAACTATCCCGCCATCCTTGTCGCCGCGGCACACAGCGATGGCGAAGATCTGCAAATGGTCGTCTATCCCGGTGAAGGCTCTGGGACGCAGACCCTCAAATTCTCGCGATTGCACCCCGGTGGCCGATACCGCCTCGATCCTGTCGGCGAAACCCTCGTCGCAGCCGACGACGGCACGCTGGAAGTGCAGATGGCGCTCGATGGCCGGCTGGAACTGAATCTCCATCCCGAAGTTTGAGCCGGCGCAAGCATCGACACAAAGGTTCAGGTATAGCGTAGCCGTCCTGATTTTCACGTGAAGACAGTAGTGTTTCGCGTGATTTCGACATGACAATCCGAGTCACTTCGCTTTCACATCGCCGCACCAGCCGGCATGCGCCGCGGCCGAGGCTTCGCCGTTGCCAGCGTGGGCATAGCCTGGCCAGATGAAGACCGACGTCGTGACGAGCAGACCGGCCAACGACAGGAGACAAACGCCGCGCGTCGACGACCATCGCCAGCCAGTAGCACGAACGGGCATGTCGCCCCTCCGCCAGGATGCGGCCATATTGTCACGGCCTGCCTTCTCCCTGAAGCCAAGCCAGTCGTGGATAGCCGCGACCGCAGCGTAGAGCTGACCCAACAGAAATATCGCGAAGGCGCAACATGCCATGGCTTCAATCCCACACGCTTATCGTCCTGTACGATCGTACAGAACGACTTGCCTCCGGGCAATGGTCCAATTTAAGGGAGGGCCATGAAGCAATCCGACAAGATTGCCGCGCGGGGAAAAGAAAAAATCCTGAATGCGGCCGAAAGCCTGTTTGCGACCGAGGGCTATTATGGCGCGTCGCTGAGGGGAATAACGCGGGCGGCGGGCGTCGAGCTTGGGCTGTCCTCCTATCACTTCCGCAGCAAGGATGAGCTCTATCGCCAGGTTCTGCGGCGCCGCGCTCCGGCGATGGCGTACGATCTCACCTCCGCCTTGTCCGCAAAGGGAAACTATACAGGTCCCGACACGGCCGTGCGCCGGATTCTAGCAGCCTATGCCGGTGTTCATTTCGCAAAGCTGTTCAGCGCCGACAGCGGCTGGCGTAGCTATGTGCGGCTCGCCGCTCAGGCCGCGCTGCTGTTGAAGCGCGTCGGCGTGACGAATTCCGCGGCCGAAATCTACACGCCCGTGATCGAGAGCTACAAGGATGCCTTGGCCGTCGCGCTCCCGCGGACGGATCGCGAGATCATCGACCGCCAGTTTTACGTGTTCCAGATGTCGCTGTTCGGGATCGTGCTCGACGTCTCGGGGACTGACTCCACCGATCGATCGCATGAGATTCTGCACAAGACGGTTGTCGATATCTTCGCCGCTGCGTTTTGCGCGGCAGCCGACGAGCCTCCCCGTCGCTGATCGGCAAGTCTGGAAAAAGATTCAGCCAATCTCGCGGTCGCGATCGACAAGAACGGCCTGATAGGCCACGCGCCCCACCCAGGCGAAGCCGGCAGCGGCGACGAGCGCCACGCAACCCACCAAGGCCAGCGAATAGCGAAGCGCATCATCGCTTCCGAAGAGCCCGTCGGTCGCAAGAGCCACAAGCGTCGAACCGCCTCCAAAGCCGATAAGGCCGACGCATAGCCAGTAAAGCGCACCGATCTGGCCCTTGAACCTGTTCGGTAGGATATCCTGGAGAACGACGGGCGCTGCACACGCCGCGACATTGTAGCTTGCCGAGTGCAGAAAGAAGATCGCCATCGCCATTGCTGCCGTCGGCATGAGCGGGAAGATGACGGCCAGCAGAGCGGCGATCGTGCTTCCCAGAACAATGACGTTGAGCTTCCTCCCGGGCAGAGCGGCGATGCGCCGCGAATCACCGAGCCAGCCGGAGATTCCAGCGCCCACAAGCCCGCCGCCGATAACGAGTAGGCCGATCCAATAGCCACCGGTCGTGACCGGGAGGTCATAGGTGCGCATCAGGAAGACTGCGAGCCAACCGACCACCCCCGACCCCGCGATGGTCATCGCGCTTCCGGCACCGATAAGCATGGCAATGACCCAGCGCCGTTCATGGACGAAGCGCCTTAGTTCGCCCCAGTCGGGAAGGTCTTGCTGCCGTCCGAGCGCTTGCCGCGCAGGCTCCGCGAAGCTGAGCATCAGCACCGCGACCAGGAGTCCGGGCGCGCCGACGAGGATGAATGTGAGCCGCCAGGGCTCGACCCCCGCGAGATCAGCATGTCGAGCGGCAAGTTCCTGCGCCAGGCGCAGGGCTTCGGCACCTATTATGAAGGAGCCGCCACCCCCGACGATCGATGCACCGGTGTACCACGCCAGCGCGCGGGCGTGCCGCCGCGGCGGAAACAGGTCGGTTATGAGCGAATAAGCCGCGGGCGCGAGACAGGCTTCGCCGAAGCCGACGCCAAGGCGTGCAAAGAACAGTCCCATATAGCTCTGTGCAAAGCCGCAAGCGATCGTCGTCAGGCTCCAGACGATAATGCCCGCGATAATGATGTTACGGCGATTTCCGCGATCGACGAGGCGACCGAAAGGCAAACCCAGCACCGAGTAAAAGATCGCGAAGGCAAACCCTTGCAGAAGGCTTGCCTGCGTGTCGGAGATGCCGAAGTCGGCCCGGATCGGATCGAGAAGCAGTCCGATGAGATACCGGTCGAGAAGCGCGGTGAATGTGGCCAGCATAAGGATGGCCAAGGCATGAACCGCGCGGCTGCCGGGCGGGAATGGCGGCGAGGAATCGGACAATTTCTTGGCTCCGGCCTTGCGAAGAGGATGCACGCTGCTTCCGTCCGGGAACCTTCCGGAACCCGAAGGGAAGCAGCGTGTACTGCAGCCTACATGGCGGCAGTCGTCACTTTCGCGTCGCCCCAGTAACGCTTGCGAAGTTCGCGCTTGAGCAGCTTGCCGGTTTCGAGACGGGGCAGTTCGTCGACGAAGTCGACGGTCTTGGGACATTTGTACCCCGCCAGTTCACTGCGGGTGTAGGCGATCAGTTCCTGCTCTAGCTGCGGTCCCGGTTCGAAGCCCTCCTCCGCGATCACGACAGCTTTGACTTCCTCGCCGAACTCGTGGTTCGGGACGCCGATCACCGCGACATCCTTCACCGCCGGATGAAGCGTCAGGACGTTTTCCGCCTCCTGTGGATAGATGTTCACGCCGCCGGAGATGATCATGTGCGACCGGCGATCGGTCAGATACAGCCAACCATCCGCATCCAGATATCCGATGTCGCCGTTGGTCGGCCAGCCGTTGAATTCATAGGCCTCCTTCGTCTTTTCCGGATCGTTGTGATATTCGAAGTCGGTTCCCCCCTCGAAGCAGATGACTCCCGGTTCGCCGACGGGCTGATCCTTTCCCGTTTCCTCATCGACGATATGAATCTTGCCCCACACAGGCTTGCCGACCGAGCCCTTGTGATCGACCCATTCCTCCGGCGTGATACGCACGAAGCCGGGCGCTTCCGTCGACGAATAGAATTCGTGAAGAACCGGCCCCCACCATTCGAGCATCCTCTCCTTCACATGGATCGGCGTCGCGGCGGCACCGTGGATCACGAGACGAAGGCTGGAGACGTCATATTTCGCGCGCACCTCTTCGGGCAGCTTCAGCATCCGCACGAAATGGGTCGGCACGAAGAAGCTGTGCGTGACCTTGTATGTGTCGATGAGACGGAGCGCCTCCTCGGGATCATATTTCTCCATGACCACGATGGTGGCGCCGAAGCGAAGCGCGCCCATGGTCCAGCCGATGCCGCCCGCGAAGTGGAGTGGCGACGGCACAAGATAAACCGCATTTTCGTCGAACCCGTAGGTGTCGCGCATCGCGTTCACCTCGAAGTCGAGCGGATGACCGTAGGTGCGGTCGCTCATCTTGCGCTTGATGCCCTTGGGCTTTCCCGTCGTTCCCGACGAGTAGCACATGTGGTTGCCCTCCGGCAGGCCGGTAAGCGGCTCCGCCGAAGCTTCGACGATCGCCCGTTCGAGCGATTCGAACCCCGGCAGGACTTCGTCGCCGACCATCATCAGGCGGACGCCCTCAGGCGCCGACCTCTTTGCAAGCTCCGCCGTGCTCGGCTGCGCGATCAACAGCTTCGCCCCGCAGTCGCGTACGATATAGCTGCTTTCCTCTTCCTTCAGATGATAGTTCACCGGCGTATAATAAATGCCGGCGCGCCGTCCGGCCCAACCGATCTGATGAACATGTTCGTTGTTCTCGAGGATGTAGGCGACATGGTCGCCCGGCTTGAGGCCCGCTGAAACAAAGAAGTTCGCGAGGCGGTTCGAACGCTCGATCAACTGTTTCCAGGTCAGTGTCTTGCCCGACGCGCCCAGGATGATGGCCGGGCGGTCGGGCGTCTTTTCGGCAAAAATGTCAGGCAAAAGCACGTTTCTGTCTCCTAGTCCGAATATCCTGCCCCGGCTCGCGGCCGGAAAAGGCCTGTCTTACCGCAAACCGAAATCCCAGCTTTCGCCCTGCGCATAGATGTCGAGGATGCGTCGCGCGGTTCGCTCGATGTGAACCTCGTCGGGTCCATCGACGAAGCGCCCGACCCGGATGCCGCGATACATGCGCTGGAGCGGCGTATCCTGGCTGAGCCCCATCGCGCCGTGCACCTGAATCGCGCGGTCGACGACGCGGTGCGCCATGTGCGGCGTCACGACCTTGATCGCCGAAATCTCGACCCGCGCCTGCGAACCCGCGTCGATCTTCGCCGCCGCGTCGAGTACCATCAGGCGCGCCTGCTGGATCTCGGAATAGCTCTCGAAGACTTCGCGTTGGATCATTCCCTTGGCGGCCAGTGGCTTTCCATGCAGCATGCGCGTGTTGACGCGATCACACATGATGTCGAAGGCGCGCTGCGCCATCCCGAGCCATCGCATGCAATGGAAGATGCGCCCCGGACCGAGGCGGTTCTGCCCCATGGTGAAACCCGCACCGCGCTCGCCGATCAGGTTGGCCGACGGCACACGCACATTGTCGAACTCAAGCTCGTAATGCCCCGACAGCACGCCGCCGAGGCCCAGTATTTCCATGTCGCGGCCGATCTTCAGGCCCGGCGCGTCCTTCGGGACGATGATCATACTGAAGCGCTTGTGCACCGGCACGTCGTCACCTTCGGTACGGCACCAGACGACCACATAATCCGCATGGGCGAGCAGGCTGATGAACCATTTCTTGCCGTTGATGACCCAATGGTCATCCTCGAGCCGCGCGCTGGTCTGCATGGCCGTGGGGTCCGACCCCGCGACATCGGGCTCGGTCGCGGCGAAAGACACGGAAAACTCACCTGCAACGAGCGGCCGCAACACCTTGTCGCGCCAGGCCGGAGAAGCATGCTGGTCGAGCATGATCGCGGTCTGGAGGGATTCGGTGCCGAGGATGAGCTGCGCCGCATGCGTGCGGCCGATCACCTCGTTGACATAGGCATAGTCGAGGAACGGCAGCCCGCCCCCGCCGAACGCCTTCGGATGACCCAGCGCCCACAAGCCCTTGGCCTTCGCCTTGACCATCAACTCGGCGACGAGCGGCCGCACGCCGGGTTCGCCCGTATCGAGTTCGGCCTCGTACGGAATGACTTCCTCGTCGACGAAACGCCGGACCTTGTCACGGATGGGTCGGATATGTTCAGGAACCTGGAACATCGTCTTACCTTTGCTGGGAGCAATATGGGCGCGTCAGGGCAAGCCGCCATCAACGCGGATCATCGCGCCGGTCGTGTAGGAGGAAGCATCGCTGCCAAGATAAAGTGCGGCCGACACGATCTCGTCCGGGCGGCCGAGGCGTTTGAGCGCCGATCCCGATTTGACCGTGTAGGAGTCCTTTTCTTGCTGTGACCATGCCTTTGAAATATCGGTCTCGAACGGCCCTGCCATGATGCAGTTGACGCGTACGCTCGGTCCATATTCGAACGCGAAGGCGGTCGTCAGCGCGTTGAGCCCAGCCTTGGCCGCGGCATAGGGCGCGCTATGCGGCTGGGGGCGGATCGCGCCTGTCGAGGAAATGTTGATAATCGATCCGCCGCCTGCTGCCGCCATTCTGGCGCCCATCAGCGCGGCGAGACGGAACGGCCCCTTGAGATTGACGTCGATCACCTTGTCGAACAGTGCTTCGCTCGTCTCCACGATCGAGGGCGCCGTCGGGGACATGCCCGCATTGTTCACAAGAACGTCGATCCGTCCGAAATGCGCCCAGGCTGCGTCGACCGCCGCCTCGAGGCCGTCCCAGTTGCCGACATGAAGCGCCATCGGCAACGCCTTGCCTCTTCCAAGAGCCTCGACCTCGCGGGCGGCTTCCTCGCAGGCATCGAGCTTGCGGCTCGCGATGACGACATTCGCTCCCGCGCGCGCGAACCCCTTCGCCATTTCGAATCCCAGTCCCCGGCTGCCGCCCGTTATGAAAATGGTTTTGCCCGCCATGTCGAATGCATCGAGGCCTGCGGCCATATTCGGCTACTCCTTGTCATGCCGCCCGGGCGAAACCCCAGGCCTGTTCGATGAAAGCGGGTACACGCTGTTCGAGCGTGCGGTGCGGCGCATAATCATTCTGACCCTTGATCACGCGCGCGTAGGCCCCCTCGAGGATGATCGCCAATTTGAAGAGCGCAAGCGCGCGATAATATTCGATCCGGTCGATCGGCAGCCCGGTCAGTTCCGCATAGCGCGCCGCCATCTCCGCACGTGTGGGCATGGCCCGCCAGTCGATGCCTCGAAGATAGGTGCGCGTCTCGCCCGGGTCGCACCAGCCCGCGAGCAGATGGCCGAGATCGAGCAACGGATCGCCGATCGTGCAGGACTCCCAATCGACGATCGCCGCGATGCGAACCGGAAGATCCCGCGCATACATGACGTTCGGAAAGCTGTAGTCCCCGTGCATCAGCCCTTGCGCGGCCTGTTCCGGCCGATGATCGGTCAGCCATTTCGCAAGCTCTTCCAGATACGGAATGTCGCGCGTCTGGTAGCGCGCAAGCTGGCCCATCCAGCGATCGACCTGCCGGTCGAGAAAGCCCTCCGGCTTACCGAAGCCGTTGAGGCCCACTGCACGCCAGTCCACTTTGGGAAGAATCGCGAGCGTCTCGACCATTCCGAAACCGATCGCGCGGCGGTGGTCGTCGTCCGATTCGAACGGCTCGGGAAAGCGGCCCACCGGCGAAAAGCCATCGACATATTCCATGACCAGGAAAGGCGCGCCAATGACATCGACCTCTTCGCAAAAGTCAACGAAGCGCGGGTGCGGTACGTCGGTTTGCCCGAGCGCCCGCAACAGGCGCACCTCGCGCGCCATATTGTGCGAAGTGGGATCATATTTTTCGCGCGGTGGGCGGCGGAGCACATATTTCCGTCCATCTCGCTCGACAAGGAAGAGGAGGTTGCTGGACCCCCCCGTGATAGGAGAGAAGCTGATCGCACCGTCGGCCCCCGGCAGGCGGCTTTCCAGCCAATCACGTGCACGCGATTCGTCGAGGAGGCCATCGTGAGTCCGATCGCTGGCAAGGGCGCCGTTCATATGTCCTCCTTTCCCGCTATCTCCGGATCGCGACTCCCCATGAATGCTTTGCATATAATAGTCAACTTCGCTAACGAAGTTTAGCAAGTTTCGAATATAGACATCGAGCCGCAGGAGAAATCGACATGCCATTGGATCCCGGCGCCGTGCAGCTCATTGCTCTTTCCAAAGCCTCAGGCCGCCCGCCGGTCGAGAAGCTCGCGCCCCATGCGGCGCGCGACGCCGTGCGCGCGGCCGCGCCGATGATAGGCGGGGCCGCCGCCGATATGGCTGCGGTTGACACGACCGTAATCGACGGCCCCGGGGGTCCGTTGACACTGCGGCTCTACCGCCCCGTCGCACGGGCGGCGGGCGATGCCGGACCCGCCATCCTGTTCCTTCACGGCGGAGGTTGGGTCGTCGGCGATCTTGAGACGCATGATTCGCTGGCGCGGGCGCTCGCGAAGTCGAGCGAATGCCTCGTCGCAGCCGTCGACTATCGCCTTGCCCCCGAATATCCCTTCCCGGCCGCACTCGACGACGCAGCAGCGGCTCTTTCCTGGCTCGCCGGGCAAGCGGACGCACTCGGAATCGATCCATCGCGCATCGGCGTCGCCGGGGACAGCGCGGGCGGCAACCTTGCCGCGGTTCTGGCGATTCTCGCACGCGACGGGGCGACCCCGCCCCTCGCATTCCAACTGCTGCTCTACCCCGTCTGCGATCTCTCCATGTCGCATCCGTCCTATGCAAGGAACGGCAGCGACTATCTGCTGACGCGTGAGAGCATGGCCTATTTCATCGCGGCCTATTCCGGCGGCATCGACATCGCCGGTGACTGGCGTGCCTCCCCTCTTGCCGCGAGCGATCTTGCAGGAGTAGCTCCTGCCTTCGTCCTGACCGCGGGGCACGATCCTCTTTGTGACGAAGGCGACGCCTATGCCGAGCGGCTCAAATCTGCAGGCGTTCCGACGGAGCATGTACGGATGCCGGGACAGATACACGGCTTCCTGACAGCCGCCGCGATCGTGACCGAAGCGACCGCCGCTATCGAACAAGTCGGCAGCCATGCGCGAACCCTGGCTTACGCGGGTGCAGAAGGGTGAACGTGCCCCTTACGGAAAGGTGATGACGCTCCGTGCCACTTCGCCTTTGGCAAGGTCGGCATAACCACGGTTAATGTCGGCCAGCGCGATCCTTTGCGACACGAGCGGATCGAGCAGGAGACGACCGTCGAGATACATTTGGGCATATTGCGGGATCGCCACCTGAAAGGGCACCGAGCCCATCATCGAACTGATCAGCCTCACTTCCTTCTGGAGGAAGGGAAGTGCCGGAACGATGACGTCGGAACCGAATTTGGGCACGCCGACCATGACCGCCGCCCCTCCCTTGCGCAGCATGAGGAACGCCTGGCGGATCGTCGTCTGAAGGCCGATGACCTCGAAGGCGTAGTCGACCCCGCCATTGGTCAAGGTCGTGACCGCCTCGACGGCATCATCGCCCCCGAGAATCGTGTCCGTCGCGCCGAATAGCTTGGCGAGATCCAGCTTCGTGGGACTGAGGTCGACGGCGACGATCCGCTCCGCCCCCGCAAGCCTGGCACCCTGGATGACGTTCAGCCCGACGCCGCCACAGCCGATCACCGCGACCGTATCACCCGCGCGGATCGCGGCGCGGTTGATCGCCGCGCCGACCCCTGTCAGCACCGAACAGCCGAGCAACGACGCAACGTCGAGGGGCATCTCGTCGGGGAGTCTCACGACCGAATGGCGATGGACGAGCATCTCCTCGGCGAAACCGCCAAGCTGGCTGAACTGGTTGATGACGTTTCCATTCTGCCGGATGCGCGCGTCCTCGGGCGCCGGTCCTCGTGTCGGGCGGTCGTCGCAGCGGTAACTATGACCCGTCTGACATTCCCCGCACGAACCGCAAAAGGTGGAGATGCAAGTGACGACCTGGTCGCCTGGCTTGAATTCCCGGACATTGGAGCCGACCGCATCGACGATCCCGGACGCCTCGTGGCCAAGGACCACCGGGAGCGGATAAGGCATGTCGCCGACCATGAAATGATAGTCGCTGTGGCATAAACCGCTCGCGACAACCCGCACGCGCAACTCGTCGGGGCGAGGCGCGTCGAGTTCGACATCCTCGATCGTCAGCGGTTGTCCCACTTCGCGCAAAATGGCTGCCTTCATGGTCGTTCCTCTCAATGGAGATAGGCGTAGATGTTCTTGAGACGAAGGAATTCGAGCATTCCTTCGCGTCCGCCTTCGCGACCCGAGCCGCTTTGCTTGTATCCGCCGAACGGCGCCTGGACGGGCATGGGCGGGAAGCCGTTGATGCCGATATAACCCGCCTCGAGCGCGCCGGCGACGCGGTGGGCCCGGCCGAAATCGCGCGTATGGACGTAGCCGGCGAGGCCGTAGTTCGTATCGTTGGCCAGTTCGATCGCCTGCGCTTCAGTCGAAAAACGGATGATCGAGAGGACGGGGCCGAATATCTCCTCCTGTGCCAGCGGGCTTTTGTTGTCGACGTCGCCGAATATCGTCGGCGCGAGAAAATAGCCCTGCGCCAGTTCGCCGCCCAACCGCTCGCCCCCGGCGAGGAGACGGCCGTGATGCTCGCGGCGCGCGCGGTCGATATAGCCGGTGATCCTGTCGATGGCGGCCTCGTTGATGACGGGGCCCGAGGTCACGCCGGCGTCGAACGGATTGCCGACCCGCGCCTTGGCGACATGGACCAAGACGCGCTCGACAAGCGGCTCATAGGCCGCCTCCTCGACGAGAAGCCTTGTCGGAAACAGACACCCTTGGCCGGAGTGGACCATGCACCCCATCGTCGATGCCATGGCCGCAGCACGATCGAGGTCCGCGTCGGCGAATACGAGATTCGCAGATTTGCCTCCCAGTTCGGTCACGACCGGCGTCGCATTTTCGGCAGCGCCGCGCAGAACGTGACGCGCCGTCGGAAGGCCGCCGGTAAAGCTGATTTTTCCGATCCGGGGGTCCGCCACGAAACGCGCGCCAAGTTCGGAGCCGCCCGTAACGACGTTGAGGACGCCTGCCGGAAGCCCTGCCTCCAGAAAGATTTCCGCGAGCCGAATGGTAGCGAAGGGACCGAGTTCGGGCGGTTTCAGAATGACGCAATTACCGGCGGCCAAGGCCGGGCCCAATTTCATGAGCGCACTCGTAACCGGACCATTCCACGACGTCAGCGCGAGCACGATCCCATAGGGCTCGTGCCGCGTATAGTTAAGAATGCCGGGCGAAAAAGGGGTCGTTTCCCCGAGAAACTTGTCGATCCAACCGGCATAATAGACGAGATGCTCGGCGGCTCCGCCGGGTCCGGCGGGATTGAAGACCGAGCCGGTTTCGAGCGAAGCGATCATCGCAAGCTCCGCCCCCTTCTCGCGGACAAGGGCAGCGGCCCGCAAAAGAATGTCGCGGCGCACGCCCGGCGCCATATCGCGCCATGCGGGAAAAGCGGCTTGCGCCGCCGCGATCGCCGCGTCGGCTTCTGCCGCTCCCCCCGAGGGAAATTCGCCGAGAATCTCGCCCGTGCTAGGATTGCGGTGCTGCAGCATGCCCGCCGACCCGGTGAAATGCCAGGTATCGCCGATCAACGCGGCCGGCCGGGCGAAAACGGGATGATCGGCGGCAACGGCCTCGACCATTGGACTCTCCCAAAAGCTGTTTCATTCGCCCGCGCGAAAACGGACCCGGAAAACTATCTAACCAGGTTCACCTTTTTTAACAAGACACATTGTCTAGCGAATAACGGCGATCACCTGTCCGACAGCAAACATGGCGCCGGGTGCGACGCCGATGTCGAGCGTTCCGGACACCGGCGCGCCGATCTCGATCACCGATTTGTCGCTTTCGATGGTGAAGATCGGCTGCCCTTTCTCGACGCTCGCGCCGCCGGGCACGAGCCATTCGACAAGAAGGACGTCTTCCACACCATTGCCCGTCGCGGGGATGCGCACTTCCATCATTTCACCTCCACAACAGAGACTTTTCATGGCGGACGAACCTCATTTTCGCCCGACCCGGAAGCATCCCGTTTTCCATCGGACCATGAACTCTATTGCCTCCCGTAGCAAATCGCTTACAAAGTGAGAAAAGTTATCTATGTTAGAGGTGCTAAATGGAGATGTCCGCAACGCGCGACCACCAGCAATATCGGCAGGATATACGCGCCTTTCTGGACCTCGAATGGGCAAAGCCCCGGGCCTCGGGCGATGTCGACATTGCGGCCTTTCGTACCAAGGCCATCGATGCGGGCTATCTTTACCGGGGGATTCCCCGCCGATTCGGCGGCAGCGAGCAGCCTGCCGATTCGCTGAAGGCGCGCATCATCGCCGAGGAGTTCGCCCGCGCGAAAGCGCCGGGCGAGGTCAAGGGTGTCGGAACCCAGATGCTCGTGCCGACCCTGCTGGAATGCGGCGCCGAATGGCAGAAGGAGAAATTCGTCCGCAAGACGCTCACCGGCGAATATAAATGGTGCCAGGGCTACAGCGAGCCGGGTTCGGGCAGCGACCTCGCATCGCTTCGGACACGCGGCGAACTCGTCGATGGCGAGTGGGTGATCAACGGACAGAAGGTCTGGACTTCCTATGCCGGCACGTCCGATTACATGTTCGCCCTCGTACGGACGGAGCCCGACGCGCCGAAACATGAGGGTATCAGTTATCTTCTCATCGACATGAAATCGCCGGGCATCCAAGTCCGGCCGCTGAAGCAGATCAACGGCGGCGAAGAATTCAACGAAGTATTCCTTACCGACGTTCGCACGCCGGCCGACTGGATCGTCGGCGAGCGTGGCAAGGGATGGGCCGTTTCCAAATCGCTGCTGAAGCACGAGCGCAACATGATCGGCGGGGTCGACCGATCCGACAGCCTCTTCAAAAGCCTGCTCTCGCTCGCCCGCCGCGTCGAGCGCGGCGGAAAGCCATCGATCGAAGACCCATGGGTGCGCGACCGGCTCGCCGCGCTCAAGGCGCGCCTGGAGGTGATGCGCCACATCAGCCTTGTCCAGTTCACCCGCGAAGCGAACGGCGCACCTGCGGGGCGTACCCAGATGATGAACAAGCTCTACCAATCCAACTACGCCGGCGAGGTCGCGAACCTTGCCGTCGAACTGCTCGGCGACGATGCGCTGCTGTCGCCGATCGGCAATCGCGACGTCGGCAATGAACGATGGCTGATGCAATATATGAACTCGCTCGCCGCGGCGATCGCAGGCGGCACGTCCAACATTCAACGCAACATCATCGCGGAACGCGGCCTTGGGCTGCCGCGCGAGAAGGAGGGCGCGGCGTGAAGTTTGATCTCAGCGAGGACCAGATTGCGCTCCGCGATGCCGTAACCGACTATCTCGCCGACACCTGCCCAATCCCCGTCACGCTCGCGGCGCATGAAGATGCCACACGCGACAAGGAAATCTGGGACGGTTTGATGGCTCTCGGCGTGGGCGGGGTGAATATTCCGGCCCGGCACGGAGGGATAGGGCTTGGAATGCTCGATCTCGCGGTGATCGCCGAAGCCGTCGGACGCTTTGCCGCGCCTGGACGTTTTTTTCCGCACGCACTCGCGACCCAGGCCCTGATCCTCAGCGAGAATGAAGCCACCAAGGCGGAATGGCTTCCGAAGCTCGCAAGCGGTGAAGCGCTCGCAACCATCGCGCTCGCCGAGGGCCAGCAACGCTGGCTTGCCGAGGATTGGATGCTCGCAGGCAATGAAAGACTGAGCGGTTCCAAACTCTTCGTACCCGTGGCAGACGAAGCCGATCTTATCATCGTCGGGCTGGAAGGTCGTGACCTGGCGCTGGTTGAGACCAGTGCGGAAGGCCTTCGCATCGCCGCGACACCGACATTCGATGGCGGGCGACCGCTCTTCGAGGTCAGCTTCGACGCAACGCCTTGCACACGGCTTGCAGGCGCCGACGGCACACGCCTTTGCGATGCAGGACTGCTGCTGCTTTGCGCCGACGCCATCGGCGGCGCGGCACACTGCGTGGACAGCTCTGTAGCCTACGCCAAGGAACGTGAGCAATTCGGCAGACCGATCGGAAGCTTCCAGGCGGTCAAGCACCAGCTGGCCGACATGGCGCTCGAAGTCGAACCCAGCATGGGCCTCTTCTGGTACGCGGCGAACATCTATGATTCGAATTCGGTCGAGTCGGCGCAGTTCAGCGCGCTCGCAAAGGCGCACTTCACCGACCTCTATGCCGCCATGGCGCGGCGAATGATCGAGATGCACGGCGGCATCGGCTATACTTGGGAGTTCGGCGCCCATGTCTGGCTCAAACGCTCGGTATTCGACCGCACCTTCCTCGGCACCCCGACCATTCACCGCGCACGCTACGCGCAGTTGGCCGGCTGGTGAACAGGAGCATGATAGTCAACTTATATATCTAAGATAACTTTCATACTTGGCGTAGCGATCAAGGCATGCGAGGAAGACAAACGAAACGGGTGAGCGCGCGCTCCCCTCGACAGGGATTCGACAATGACCAGCAAGCAAGGCGTCAAGACGGAAGACGAGGATCTCTCGCAGAGCATTCTCTATGAAGTGATCGACGGGCATATCGCGCGTATCACGCTCAATCGGCCGCATAGGCGCAACGCGATCCTGACACCCGACATGAACGACTTGCTCCTTGATGCTTTCCTGCGCGCGCAGGACGATGACGAGATCAAGGTGATCGTCCTCGCCGGCACGGGCAGCGACTTCTGCTCGGGTGAAGACACGAAGAAGATGCCGGTCGAAAGCTTCGGGCTCAAGAAGGGCGGCAAGCTGGGACAGTCGAAGCGTATGCGCGGCATCCGCAAGCTGCTCGACAGTACTCTCAGCGGAACGATATGGGGTGACAAGATCGTGATCGTCGCAGCACAAGGCGCGGTCCTCGGCCAAGGCTTCTCCTTCGCGATGACCGCCGATCTGCTGATCCTTTCCGACGATGCCTATGTCGCGCGCCGACAGAGTCGTATCGGGTTCGCAGCGTTCGAGACTCAACTTCCGATGACGCTGCTTCGCCTCGGGCTCAACCGCGGCATGGAGATATTGCTGACCGGACGCACGATGACCGCGGCCGAACTCAAGGACTGGGGCGTCGCGAGTTCAGTGGTCCCGCGCGAACAACTCGAGGACGAAGCGCTGCGCTACGCCCGCGCCGTCGCCGCGCACTCGACCGACAATCTGATGCTCGGCAAGCGCGCGCTTCAGCAGTTTCTGCACGGAATGGGCGTGAGCGGCTTCATCAACTTCGCGACCGTGGCGCACCCGCTTTTCTCGAATGTCGTCTGGCGCGAAGACGAGGTGAATTTCCTGCGCGAGCGCAACGAACTGGGCGGCAAGGCGGCGATGAAAAAAGTTAACAAGGTCTGGGAAGACCTGGGTTTCAAATGAACGCGGAGCAACTGGCAGGCAGGACCGCCTTCATCTCGGGCGGCACCAGCGGCATCAACCTCGGCATCGCGAAGCTTATGGCCAAGCGCGGCGCGAAGGTCTTGGTCTTCGGCCGCGATCCGGAAAAAGCCGCGAAGGCGGCAGCAGAGATTCGCGAAGCGACAGGACAGCAGGCCATTGCGGGCGCGGCAGACGTGCGTGATCCGGCTGCCATCGCCGAATTGTTCCGCCGGGCGCAGAAAGACATCGGCACGCCTGACATCGTGATCGCCGGCGCAGCGGGTAATTTCATGGCGCCCGCGACCGGCATTTCGCCCAACGGGTTCAAGACGGTGGTCGATATCGACTTGCTCGGAACCTATAATGTCTTCCGCTCCGCCTACGATCTCGGACTTCGCCCCGGCACGTCGCTGATCGCGATCACGGCGCCGCAGGGTGCGCATCCCCACCCCTTTCAGATTCATGTCTGCGCGGCAAAAGCCGGCGTCAACATGGTGGTCCGCTGTCTCGCGCTCGAATGGGGACAGGCCGGCATTCGCGTGAACGCGATTGCGCCCGGACCAATCGAGGGCACCGAAGGCGTCGACCGGATGGCTCCAACCAAGGCCGACAAGGCGCGCTGGGCCCACGCCACGCCGCTGCGACGGTTCGGGACTGTCAGCGACATCGCCGAAGCCGCGGCTTTCCTGTCGAGCGATGCAGCCAGCTATGTCACCGGCGCGATTTTCGATTGCGACGGCGGGATGCAGCTCGGCGACGGCGGGCTCGATATGTTGACGGTACCGCAGCGCGCCTGAAACGCTTAAGGATACCGGCAGCGCGCGACCGGCAGGCCGGGCGCGACTGCGGCTACCGTGATCTGCGGGTCCGCTTGGCGATATCGATGACCGCAAGCGCACTCTTCTCTTCGTCATCGCTGCCCGCGATCACCGGTTCGGTGATAAGCGCGCGATCGGGGCGGCGGACGCGTTCTCAAGCACGAATCCCTATTCGACAATCCGTCAGCCCGGTTCAGCCGGCCAGCGGCGTTCGGCGGCGGCAAGGATGATCGCGGCGGTTTCGGCCGGGTGTGAGATCATGCAATCATGCGGCGCATCGAGCCGCTCGACATGCCATGCGGGATCGGCCGCCAGCTGGATCGCACGCCGTGCGATCGCTGCCATCTGCGCCTGTCCGCCGCGTGCCGCGGTGCATTCGACGAAGCTGCGCCGGAAGCGCGACAGATCGCTCACGAGACGGAGCGGCTCGGTGACGGTTCGCACCGATTGCGGCGTAATTCGACGCCGGACCCAGGCAATATCACTCGGATCGGTAAGGCCGAAGTCGTAACCCGGCAGGAACGGCAGCATCCCGTCCTCGAATTGGCCGTAATCGAGCCCACGCGGCACAAGATCGGCGGCAGCCTCTCCACTGCCGGGAACGAGGGCATCGAGATAAAGAAGATCGAGCGCAGCTGTTGGCAAGTGGTCGGCAACGCCGCTGATGACCATCCCGCCATAGCTGTGGCCGACGAGCAGGAAATCGTCGAGTTCTTCGGCCTCTATAAAGCGCAGGATATCCTGAACATGGAGCAAGAGATCGACGTCGCGTCCGCCGAGATGCGCGCGGTCGCCAAGCCCGGTAAGGGTCGGGCTGTGCACTTCATAACCGGCGGCCTGGATAAGCGGGCGCACGCGGCGCCAGCACCAACCGCCATGCATCCCGCCATGAAGCAGCAGTATCGCGGGTTGTCTGAAAGCATCCATGACGAGAAAAGATGCCGCGACGTCCGAAAACGCCGCGGCAGCCGAGAGGATCTAGAAGCTGTAACGGAGATTGACGCCGTAAGTGCGCGGCTCGCCGTAAATATGGGTGGTCGTACCGATCAGGCCGCCAAGGCCGAGGCCGGTAGCGATATAATCCTTGTCGAAGAGATTATCGACGAAAGCGCCGATCGTAAGGCCCGAATCGCCGATATTGGCGAGGTCGAGACGGGCATTCACGACTTCATAGCCCGGCGCAACGCCTTCGTAGTTGATGACATTGTCGGCTGCGAAGGCCTGTTTCGCCCGCGTGTAATATGTCACCATCGCGCGCAGGTCGGCGAAACCGATCGGCTGCGTGTAGGTGAGCGTCGCGCCGAAGCTATGCTTCGGAGTATTGACGAGAAGGCTGTCGGTCACGTCCTGACCACTGTCGACGAAGCATTTCGACGGGTCGAGAATGCCGCCGGGGCATTTGTTGTAGCTCGATTTGAGATAGGTGTAGAAAGCCGAGAGATTCAGCCGATCGCCGATCGTGACATCGGCTTCGAGTTCGACGCCGTCCAGCTTGGCACCACCGGCGTTTGTCGTGACCACGGTCGCCCCGCCGTTCTGGATGATCGACAACTGCTGCTGGATGCCGCTGTACCACATGTGGAAATAGGCGGCATTGAAGCGGCCGCGGAAACCGTTGCCCTGCCAGCTATATTTGAGGCCCGCTTCGACATCCTCAAGGATCTCGGGATCGTAGAAGGGGTCGACCGCCACCGACGTATTGTTCGCGCCACCGCTCTTGTAGCCGCGCCGCGTCGTCACATAAAGCAACAGGTCGGGGGTCGCCTGATAGTCGAGCCCGAACGTATAGCCATAGTCGTCATAATTGCGCTTGTAGATCTTGAAGCAGTCCGCCGTTGGTGTCGCGGCATCGAGGCCCGGGGTAACACATTGGAAGGTGCCTGCAGCGCCATTCGCGCGGCTCGTCATCTGGCCGAACTGCTGGGTGCGCTGGTCCCAGGTGTAGCGCAAGCCGGCCGTAAACTTCAGATTGTCGGTGATGCTGAAAGTGCCCTGGGCATAAACCGCCTGGCTGCGATCCTTGTTGGGAGCACTCGACACGTTGGCGATGAACAGCGATTTCGACGCCCGCGTCGCATAGAATTCGCCGAGACCGCCGTTCGACGGATCGACCCACATCAGGAAGGCGCCCGCAATCACATCGAGCCGTCCGTCAAGGAGCGTACCCGATATGTTGAACTCCTCGGTAATCTGCGAATGTTCCGCGCTGGGATGAATGTCGACACCGAGATTCCGGTTCAGATAATTGTCGAAGCAACTCGCGACGAAGAAATTGGTCGGCGAGCTTACCACCGGCAATGACGCACAGGCCTTCACGCTTTCATATCCGAAGATGTTCTTGAAGGTGAAGTCGCCGACATCGACGGTCGTGGTGTTGGTTACGAGGTGGATCGTCGTGTCTTCACCGAAATAGGTCGACGGATCGTCGACCACGCGCGGGCCGAGCGTCTTCTGGAGTTCAAGGTCGGAGGTCAGGCCCGGACCGCGAACATGCTCGAGGCCGGGCAGAGGATAGGCGGTCGCGGCCGGCGTGCCGGGACGCACCGCCGCTATGATCGTTCCGATGCCGTTCGATTTGCCGCGGAAGCCCGCATAAACGAGGTCATTGCGGATCGCGTCCGACGGGTCCCAGCGCACGAAAACGCGCCAGCTCTTGTTGTCGATATTGTCGAGATCCTTGCCCGACAGATTCTTGGTATACCCGTCGCGGCGGACGATCTCGCCCGAAAAGCGGACGCCCAGCGTGTCGGAAATCGGCACCGTGATGCCGGCGCTTGCCTTGATGAAATTATAGTTGCCGTAGCTGAGGTCGACGAACGCGTCGGAATCGTGCCCGGGTGCTTTCGGCGTGATCAGCACCGCACCGCCATTGGCGTTGCGGCCGAACAGAGTTCCCTGCGGCCCGCGCAGCACCTGCACTGATTCAACGTCGTTGAGCGCGAAGGTCGCGCCGCCGTTGATCTCTAGCGGAACTTCGTTGAAATATGGAACGACACTCGGCGGCGCACCTCCGAAGCCGACACCCTGTCCACGAATATAGAAGCGAGCGGCGGTGCGCCCCTCGAGGCCCGGCTGGACCTGGAGCCCCGGCGTACTGGTCACGAGATCGGACGCCGACTCGATGCCGCGCGCGACGAGGTCGCCGCTTCCGAGGGCCGTCACTGCGACCGGGACGCTCTGGAGGCTTTCTTCGCGGCGACGAGCCGTCACCACGATTTCGTTGCCGGTCGGCCCTGCCTCTTTGGCTTCCCCCGCAGCCGGTGTGGCCTGCAAGGCCACAGCGACGACGGGCGCTTCAGCCGCGTGTGCCGTCCCCGCGGCGAACAGTGCGACCGGGACGATTCCGGACGCGCAAAGCAGTTTGCAGTGAGTCGATTTAGCCACTCTACCCTCTCCCAGACGATGACTCTTGACCCTCGGCAAGATAGCTATGTTAGATGTTTAAGTCAACCTAGATAACTTTCTTTACCCAGATGCTTATATCAACTATCAATCCAGACATGCCGGTGATGCATTCCATGCATCGCCTGACGGCAAGAAAGCTGTTCCGCCCGCAGGTGTGGGACGCAATGATATGACCAGGCCGCAAAAGAGCGGACGGGATGAGGATCGACGCATGGCTGATTATTATACCGACGACCGCACGCCGATCGCCCGGCCGGGACAGCTTTACGTCGAAGGCGAATGGTGCACGCCAGCAAGCGGCGAGAGGCTTGAGTTGATCTCCCCCTCTGACGAATCGCTTCATGCCTGCGTTGCAGCCGCAGGCATCGAGGATATCGACCGCGCCGTCGCGGCAGCCCGACGCGCCTTCGACACGGGTCCCTGGCCGCGGATGCAGCCCGGCGAACGCGCGGCCCTGTTGCGCAAGATGGCCGAGCTGCTTCGCACCCGTGCGCCGCACCTTGCCGCCGCCTGGTCGTTCCAGACCGGCGTGCCCACGACCATGGCGAATTACGCTCTCGCGAATCCCGGCATGCTCTATGACTATTACGCCGCCCTCATCGAAGCAAAGGAGTTTGTCGAAACGCGAACGCGCGACAATGGCGGCGTCGCCATCGTCGTTCGCGAGCCCGTCGGCGTCGTCGCGGCGATCGCGCCGTGGAACCATCCCTCGCACCTCATGTCGCTCAAGGCAGCGCCCGCGATGGCGATGGGCTGTACCGTCATTGCCAAGGCGGCCCCCGAATCGCCTCTTGACGTCTTCATCCTTGCCGAGTGCGCCGAAGCGGCCGGCATCCCGGCGGGCGTCTTCAACATCGCGCCCGCCGGCCGCGACGCGAGCGACCATCTCGTACGCCACCCCGGCGTCGACAAGGTCTCTTTCACCGGCAGCAGCGTGACGGGCGCGCACATCGCCTCGATCTGCGGCGGCCGCATGGTGCGCAGTTCGATGGAGCTCGGCGGAAAGTCGGCGGCGATCGTCCTCGACGACATTCCGATGGACGATGTCATCAAGACGCTCGTCCCCGGCGGCGGCGTCCATATGGCGGGTCAGGGCTGCGCCTTCCTCACGCGCGTCCTCGTGTCACGCAAACGACAGGACGAACTCGTTTCGGCCTATGCGGACGCGATGCAGGCGCTCAAAGTCGGCGACGCCTTCGATCCGACGACGCAGATGGGCCCGATCGCTATGGCGCGCCAGCTCGAAAAGGTCACGGGCTACATCGAGAAGGGCAAGGCCGAGGGGGCGCGCTGCGTCACGGGTGGTCGTCGCCCCGCCCATCTCTCCAAGGGCTATTTCGTCGAGCCTACATTGTTCGACAATGTCACCAACGACATGGCGATCGCGCGGGAGGAAATCTTCGGCCCCGTGATCAGCGTCATCGCCTATGACGACGAGGCGGAGGCCGTCGCGCTCGCCAATGACAGCGCCTTCGGACTGAATGGCGCGGTCTATACGTCCGATCCGGACAAGGCCTATGCGATCGGGCGCCGTGTGCGGTCGGGGAACTTCAGCCACAACGGCCTCGAACACGACAGCAAATTCCCCTTCGGCGGCTACAAGCTGTCGGGAACCGGGCGCGAGGGCGGCCCGTTCGGGCTCGATCTCTATACCGAGATCAAGACGATCTACATGCCGCAGCCGCCCGAAACGGCTGCCTGATCGCCGAACCGATACCGACGCGCCGCGACCAGCATCAAGAGAGGATAGCCGAGGCATATGAGCGTGCATTTCGACTATATCATCATTGGCGCCGGTTCGGCCGGATGCGTGCTTGCGAACCGGCTGAGCGCCGATCCGAAGATTAAGGTGCTGCTTCTCGAAGCGGGCGGCAGCGACCGGAACTTCCTGATCGACATGCCGAGCGGCTATGGAAAGATCATCGGCGATCCGCGCTTCGATTGGTGCTACAATTCCGAGCCTGAACCGCATATCGGCGACCGCGAAATCTTCACGCCGCGCGGGCGGGTTCTCGGCGGGTCGAGTTCTATCAACGGCATGGCCTATGTGCGTGGGCACCGCGAGGATTTCGATCACTGGCGCCAGCTCGGCAATCAGGGCTGGGGCTGGGACGATGTCCTGCCGCTCTACAGGCGTATCGAGAAATACCACGGTCCCCATAGCGAGAATCGCTCCACATGCGGCGCGATGCACGTCACCCCGATCGACGCCCATCCGCTGAGCCACCGGCTGATCAGGGCATCTGTGGAGGCAGGCCTTCCGGCTGACAGCGACTATAATGATGGCGCCCCGCTGGGCCTCGGTGTTCTGCAGATGAACAAATATCGCGGAAAGCGCTTCAGCGCTTCGCAGGCCTATCTCCGTCCCGCCCTCGGCCGCCCCAATCTCAGAATCGAGACCGGCGCCCTGGTCCATGGGATCGAAATCGCGGACGGCATCGCGAGAAGCGTGCGCTACGACAAGGACGGCACTGCGCGGAGCGCGATCGCCGACGTCGAAATCATACTCGCGGCAGGCGCCATCAACAGTCCCAAGCTGCTCGAACTTTCGGGCGTAGGTGACCCTGCCCGCCTCGCTGCACTGGACATCGACATCGTCTCGCCGCTCAAGGGCGTCGGCGAGAATCTTCAAGACCATTATAACGTCGGCATCAAGATGCCGCTTCGCGGCGTCGGCAGCATCAACGAGCAGATGCGGGGCGTGCGGCTCCTTCTTAACGGGGTGCGCTACCTGCTGACAGGCGGGGGCATTCTCGGCAATTCGCCCGCGCAGGTCACCGGCTATGCCCGGGTCATGGAGAATGCGGCCTCCGCCGACATCCAGTTCTGGGGTATGCCCGGTTCGGTTCAGGTGAAGCGCGGCAGCGACGGGGAAAACAGGCTCGTAATGGACGACGAGCCAGGCGTTTCGCTGAGCTTCGACCAGAACCGCCCGCTCAGCCGCGGCCATACGCATATCAAGGCGGCCGATCCCGCCCTGCCCCCGTCGATCCGCTACAATTATCTCGCCGACCCGCTCGACTGCGAGGTCAATGTCCGCGGACTCAAGCTTGCGCGCCGCATACTTGAGCAGCCTGCGTTCGACGACTGCCGCGCGGGAGCCGCCGGACCGGACGAAGCCTTCGCCAGCGACGAGGCGCTTCTCGGCTATGCTCGGGAGGCCGGTCGCTCATCCTACCACATCGTCGGCACCTGCCGGATGGGTTCCGGCGCGGACGCGGTCGTCGACTCGGACCTGCGCGTTCATGGCGTCGCGCGCCTCCGCGTCGTCGATTCCTCCATCATGCCGGCAATCGTCTCCGCGAATACCCATGCCGCTACGGTCATGATCGCCGAAAAGGGCGCCGACATGATTCTCGAAAGCCGCCGCGCGGCACGTGCGGCCAGAGCCTGACGCATTACAAGGAGAGAGCAATGGCAACGCAGCAGATGACGGCAACAGCCATCCCCGACCATGTTCCGGCGAGCGCGGTCCTGCCCTTCGATCCCTGGTCGGGCATGGAGGATGGTCCGCACGAAGCGCTGGAACGCGTCCGCCCCTATGGCCCGGTCGTTTATTCGCCGCGCCACCATATCGCTGGCTTCGCGCCAAACGGCTGCTGGATGGTCACGCGGTCCCGGCAGGCCCGCAAGCTGCTGATGGATTCCAAGCGTTTCAGCAGCCAGAATACGACGGGCATTCCGCAAGCGCTCGGCGAGAGTTTCCAACTCGCCCCGATCGAAAGCGACGCTCCCCTTCACATGGCCGCGCGCTCGGCGCTCAATCCGCTTTTCTCGCCCAAGGCGATGAAGGCGCTCGAAGACAAGATTCGCGAACGCACCAACGGCTTGATCGACCGTGCGCTCGAAAAGGGCGAAGTCGATTTCGTCGCCGATTTCGCGAAAATCCTCCCCAGCGAAATCTTCCTCGACCTCATAGGCCTCCCGCACTCACGGCTCGCGGAGTTCCTCGAATGGGAAGAGATGATCATGGGCGCCACCGACGTCATGATCCGCGTTCAGGGCCTCCAGGCCGTGTCCAGCTATCTGCGGGAGGAAATTCGCGCGCGCGCCGATAACCCGACCGACGACGTTCTCTCCACGTTGGTGCACAGCGAACGGAACGGAGTGAAGCTCAGCGAGAGCGATGCGCTCGGCACCTCGATCCTGCTTTATATCGCGGGGCTCGACACGGTCGTGAACACGCTCTGCTGGCAGTTCCGTCATCTTGCGATGACGCCGGCCGATCAGGAAAAACTGCGCGCCGAGCCGGAGAAGATCGCCAAGGCCGTCGAGGAATTGCTGCGCGCCTTCTCGATCGTCAGTCTCACGCGGATCGTGACCGAAGATCTCGAGTTCGAGGGCATCCAGATGAAGAAGGGCGATGTCGTCAGCATCCCCACTCCGCTTTGCTCGCGCGATCCGGCCGAGTTCGAAAATGCCGACGTCGTCGATCTCGACCGCGGCGCGAGCCGTCACTTCGCCTTCGGCTTCGGTCCGCACATCTGCCTCGGAATGCATCTCGCCCGCGTCGAAATGAACGTCGCGATCGAACAATGGCTGGCACGCGTCCCGCCCTTCCGGATCAAGGAAGGCGCGAAGATAACGGCGCATGGAGGCGCGGTGCTCTCCATCGACACCCTCCCTCTCGTCTGGAGCTGACACTGCAATCGACGAACCATATCGAACTGAAGCAGCTGCGCTACGCGATAGCCGCCGCCGACCACGGCAGCTTTCGCAAGGCAGCTGATTTCGTCCATCTCGACCAGTCAACTTTCGGACGCCACATTCGCGATCTCGAACTCGGGCTGGGGATCGAACTTTTCGCCCGCGACGCTTCGGGAGTGCAGACGACCGCGGCAGGTGACGCCTTCCTCCTGCGCGCCCGGCGCCTGCTGCTCGATGCCGACGCCCTGTTTGCAAGCATACGCGAAACCTCTGCCGATCATGCCGCGCGGCTCAACATCGGCTTCATGACGCCAATTGCGCCCGGCCCGCTGCAGGATGCGTTCAATTCCTTCATCGCATCCCATCCCGGCGTCCGCCTCGCCGCGCATGAAGACGGCCGCGAAGCGCTTTTCCATCGGCTCGAGCGCGGCACGCTCGACTTCGTGATCGCGACCGGCACGGCGCACAGGGACGGGTGCGACCAGCTCGGTCTCTGGTCCACACGGATCATCGTCGCCCTGAACGAGAACCATCGACTGGCCGTGCGCGACATCCTCGACTGGCGGGCGCTCAAGGACGAACTGTTTGTGCTGCCCCGCTCCGACGCTGGCATGGACCTTCAGGATATCGTGACCGCACGCCTCAGCGAGCCTGGCTGGCGACCGCATATCGAAATCCAGTCGGTCAGTCAGGAAACGGTTCTGAACGGCCTTTCCACCGGCTATTTCGTCAGTCTCGGATATGAAGAGGCACTGACCGACGGCCATCCCGGCGTTGCCCTGCGCGAGGTTCACGACATTCATGGCCCCTGCCGCGTCCGCTTCTCAGGCTATTGGCGCAAGAGCAAGCCATCGCCGCTGCTGGAAAAATTTATCGATCATATGCGCGATGAAGCCGCCGGAGTTGAACGGCTGCGTGCCTGATCCCAAGCAGCAATTGCACAAAAGATAACTTGTATGACCAAGTTATTTTAGATAGCTAAATTTGAGTTTATGAAGGGTGACGACATGCCGGGAATTCTGCGTTTTGGTGTCTATTTGCCGTGGCGACGGCTTAGCCGCGCTGCTGCGGCTGAAGCTAATCGCTGGTTGAATCCGGGCCTGATGAGCCTTGCGCAGGGCAGCCGGACGATGGCAAGCTGGGACGAGGACCCGATCACCCTTTCGGTCGAGGCCGCGCGCATCGCGCTCGAAGGTCCGCGCGACAACGTGACGGCTATCCATTTCGCTTCGAGCACGGCGCCCTTTGCCGATCGGCAGAATGCCGCGGTCGTTGCCGGTGCTCTGCTGCTCGGCGACGCCCTGCGCGCTTCCGACCATGGCGGTTCGCAGCGTGCGGGCACATCGGCGCTTCTCGCGGCGCTCGATGGCGCCGCCGCCGGTCGCACCGGCCTCGTGGTCGCCGCGGACCGGCGGCGTGCCCCCGCAGCGAGCGCTCAGGAACTGCAATATGGCGACGCCGGAGCCGCACTCCTCGTTGGCGAGGACGACGGAGTCGCGCGCTATCTTGGCGGCGGTTCCGTCACGACCGACTTCGTCGATCATTATCGCGAGACGGATCGCGAGTTCGATTATCAGTGGGAAGAAAGATGGGTCCGCGACGAAGGGCTGCGAAAGATCGTTCCGGCGGCAATCCGGTCGGTACTGGCGGACATCGGGGTAGAGGCGGGTTCGATCGACCACTTCATTTTCCCAACGAGCTTTCGCGGCGCGGACGCGGACATCGCTGCCCGTGTCGGGGTCGGTAAGGAAAAGGTCCGGCCAAATCTGGCCGAGAGCATCGGGGACACGGGCGTGCCGCACGCCCTGTTGATGCTCGCCCACGCGCTGGAGGACGCAAAGCCCGGGCAGCGCATTCTCGTCGCCGCCTTCGGGCAAGGCTGCGACGTTCTGCTGTTTGAGACGACCGAGGCTATCGCGGAGGCCACGCCCCGCACCAGCATCGCGCACCAGCTCGCCTCGGGGAAATCCGAGACGAATTATATGCGCTATCTCGTCTTCAACGACCTGATAGAATGGGATCGCGGCAAGCGCGCTGAACGCGACAAGCAGACCGCGCTCACGACGCTCTATCGCAAGCGCGAGATGATCACCGGCCTGACGGGTGGCGAGTGCGAAAAATGCGGCACGCGGCAATTCCCCAGCGTGCGCATCTGCGTCAATCCGAACTGCCGCGCGGTAGATAGTCAAAAGCCCTATTGCTTCGCGGACCAACCGGCTTCGATCATCTCCTGGTCGGGCGACCACCTCGTATTCACGCTCGATCCGCCGCTCCACTACGGCATGATCGGCTTTGCCGAAGGCGGCCGCATTCTCGTCGAGTTCGCCGATTGCGAACCCGAGGAGATCGGCACAGGCGCTTCCGTCCGAATGGCGTTCCGCATCAAGGATCACGACTCGCTGCGTGGGTTCAGGCGGTATTTCTGGAAGGCGATCCCCGATCGCTCGGCGTCCAAGGAAGGGAATTGATCATGGCATCGGGCATCAAGGACAAGGTCGTCATCCTCGGCATGGGCTGCTCGCGCTTCGGCGAGCATTGGAACCTTGGCGGCGACGATCTTATCGTCGAGGCCTTTTCGGAGGCGATCGCCGACGCCGGTATCGACGTCCATCAGATCGAGTCCGCCTTCTTCTCGCAATGCCTCGACCAGATCGGGATCGGCGGCGGCGCCGTTCCGCTGGCAGCGGCGCTCCGCCTCCCCGACATCCCGGTCGTCCGCGTCGAGAATGCCTGCGCGAGTGCGTCGGACGCCTTCCGCGGCGCGGTCTATGCCGTTGCTTCGGGCGCCGCCGACATTGCGCTCGCAGTCGGCGTCGAGAAGCTCAAGGACACGGGCTATGGCGGCCTGCCGCAGATCAATCAGGGCACGTTGATGCCGCAATGGTACGCCAACTATTCGACGGTCGGCGGCTTCGCACAGGTCGCGAATGCCTATGCCGCCAAATATGGCATCAGCCGCGACGATCTGAAGCGGGCGCTCGCGCGCGTCTCGGTCAAGAGCCATGCCAATGGCGCGAAGAATCCCCGGGCCCATCTGCGCAAGGAAATCACGGAAGAAGGGGCACTCAAAGCGCCGATCATCGCGGAACCGCTTGGCCTGTTCGACTGCTGCGGCGTTTCCGACGGTTCGGCCGCGGCCATCGTCACGACGCCCGAAATGGCGCGCTCGCTCGGCAAGGCCGGGCCGCTCGTTGCAGTAAAGGCAACCCAGTCGGTCGCCTCGAACGGGTATGAGGCCGCCTACAGCGGATGGGATTTCACGCACTTCCATACCGCACGCAAAGCCGCGCAGCGGGCCTATAGGGAAGCGGGAATCACCGATCCGCGGAGTCAGATTTCGCTGACCGAGGTGCATGACTGTTTTTCGATTACCGAAATGGTCACGATGGAGGATCTCGGCCTCTCCGACGAGGGCACTGCGGTTCGCGACGTTCTGGACGGGCACTATGATGCCGACGGCGCGATTCCCTGCCAGATCGACGGCGGCCTCAAATGCTTCGGCCACCCCGTCGGAGCATCAGGTCTTCGTATGCTCTATGAGATCTATATTCAGTTGCAGGGCCGGGCGGGCGATCGCCAGCTTTCCAATCCGACGCTCGGCCTTACTCACAATCTCGGCGGCCAGCCCTCGCTGAACGTGTGCGCGATCAATATTCTCGGCCTGCTCGGCTAGCGAGAGCAGCACCAAGGCCTAGCACGCGATGAAGCGGCATAATCCTTCGGCGATACGATCGACCATGACCGCTTCCTCATCGCCGCCCTCTGCGGCGACGAAATAGCGGATCATCCCTTCGATCTGCAGAAGAAGGAGAAGCGCGTCGGCTCGTGCCGCACAATCCGTGCGCGCATTCCGGAACGCCTGATGCGCAACAGCAAGACGTGCGATAACGCCGTCATAATAGGCGCGTGCATCGAAGCTGGCGCCGGGGAGACCGCTGGCACGCATCAATGCAAGTACCATGGATCGATGATGCCGGCACATCGCCAGCATTTCGACGAGCCACGTGCGAACCTCAACGAACTCCGGGCGCTCGATGGAAGCCAGGTGGTCATATTCGGCATCGAGTCGCGCAATCATGTCGGCGCGTACGGCGCCGAGAGCTTCGTCGATCGATGCAAAATGGAGGTAGAAAGTCGCGCGGCTGACCTGGGCAGCCGAGACGATGTCATCGACCTTGATGTCGCCGCGGGTCGATCCTAGCAACGCCTCGCACGTAGCGCCCAAAAGACGCGACCGGGTCGCCGCCTTCGCCCGCTCGCGCCGGTCCGACTGCGAGCCATAGGGCGCTCGACCAGTGATTGCGACTGCGGCAGGGGCGGCCTCTTTCGCCACTGAGTTTTCCTTGTCAGCGATACGCCCTGCCCGTCAGGCAGCGAGCGGCCGGATTTGACCGTCGACATCCATCTTACGGACATGGCTCCCAAAATCGAGCATCGCCCACCAGGCGCTGATCTTCCTGTCCTGAAACTTCAATTCGGGTTCGGCAACGAACAGATCCAAGAAACGGACCCAGTCCCGGGATTCCATATATTCCCATACGAGATCGTAAACCTGCGCCGCATGTCCCACGGAATGTCCCGCCCTCGCGTCAATCGCGCAACGCGCCGTGAGCGCCCTGATGCACGACGGGCTTGTTGCCGAGTTTGGTCTTGCGCAGGAATTCGCGTGAGCGCTCCATGTAGCGCTGCCAGAAAGCGCTCGCTTCATCATATTTGCGCTTGCCGAGGAGGTCGACGAGAGCGCGATAGCCCTCGACGGTCTTCTTCATATTGGCATGCGTCGCTGCCGCCGAAGTACCGTCCTGAAGCAGCGTCGAGGCATAGAGATCGTCCGAGATCACATGGAGAATCTCGACGAAGATCGCGATCGTGCGGTTGCCCGAGAGTCGCGCGAGAGCCTGATGGAATTCCTGCGTGCCGTGGACAAGGGCGACATAATTCTTCTCTTCGAGCCGCGCGTCCATCTCGGCCAGCACCGCGCTCACCTTCTTGACGGCCTGATCGCTCTCCGTTGCCGATAAGTTGCCGAGAGCGCGGATGACGCCTGGTTCGAAGAAGGTGCGCGCCTCGTGAAGATCAAGCATCGTCACCCCTTCGGAGGCGAGCAGCGCGGACGCATAGTCGGCCACCTTGTCGACGTTGGCGCCAAGCACGATCGCGCCGCGCCGTACGCCGCGACCGACATTGATCAGCGATTCCGCCTCGAGAATGCGCAGCGCTTCGCGGAGGGTTGGGCGCGAAATGTCAAATTTGGCAAGCAGTTCGTTTTCCGGCGGCAACGTCGTTCCGACCGCGATTGTGCCCGAGATGATCTGCGAGCGCAGACGATCGGCAACTACATGGGACAATTTGGGCATACGCACTGCCTCGCCCCGCCCCCGGGCCGCCCCTATCGGGCCATTTACATTACCGGCCAATTCCAAACTCCTCTTCGCAATTTCGTTTTCTCAATCTAGCCGCTACCATCCCATATCGCCAGCGCTTTGCCCCTGGCTACGAAACCGCGCCGCAAAACTCAGATGAACCCGATGGGGCCGCTCTCCGGAAGAAAGATGCTGTCATGGTTCGCCGCGATGTCCGCGACCGTCGGCATCGCGTCGCCCGGCCAGTATCCAGGCCCCGCGACGATCTTCAATTCCTGAATCTTCGACCCCGACACGGACAGGGTCTTTCCCGTTAGCGGTTTCGACGCATCGCTCACCATGTAGAGAATGGCGGGCGCCAGACGTTCCGGCTTCCACTTTGCCTTCAGCTCGTCGGGCAGCAGGCCCTCCGTCAAGCGCGTCGCTGCGGTCGGCGCAACGCACCAGACCCTGACCCCGAACTTGGCGCCCTCGATCGCGAGCACATGCGAGAGGCCCCAGATGCCTGCCTTGGCTGCGGCATAATTGGCCTGTCCGAAATTGCCGAGAAGGCCCGAGGACGAGGTGGTGTTGACGATAACGCCGCCAGCCCCATTGTCCTTTATCCAGGTGAAGATCGGTTGCGTCACGGCGAAAGTGCCGCCGAGATGAACGCGGACGACCGCCGCCCAATCCTCGGCCGAAAGCTTGGCGAAGCTTTTGTCGCGCAGGATGCCGGCATTGTTGATGAGGATGTCGACCCGGCCGAATGCGGCAAGCGCCGCATCGAGCAGGATGCTTCCAGAGTCAGCCTGCGCCACGTCGACGCCATTGGCGATCGCATCGCCCCCCGCCGCGCGGATTTCCTCGACGACCTGCTGCGAGGCTGGTGATCCCTCGCTCTTCCCGTCCGATGAACCGCCGAAATCATTGACGACGATCTTGGCGCCTTCGCGCGCGAGAAGCAGCGCATATTCGCGGCCAAGCCCGCCGCCGGCGCCGGTGATGATCGCTACCTTACCGTCAAGCATTCCCATCAAACTTCAATCCTTACGCCATCCGCTGCATCTTGAATCTAGTCGGAAAAGGCCAGTTTGCACAAGAAATATTACTAAGTTATCTTTTATATAAAAATTGCCGACCTGTCATGCTTGACCGTCTAGCGATTGCGAGGCATGTTCGCTATACATAATGTATACCCAATTTTGAGGGACGAGGATGGCGGTGACCTCCGAAGCGATCGATATCCTGATTGTGGGCGCCGGCTTCGGCGGCTTGCACATGCTCCATGAAGCGCGCCGGCGCGGGTTCAGCGCCCGGCTCGTCGAGGCGGCCCCGGACGTCGGCGGCGCATGGTATTGGAACCGCTATCCCGGCGCACGCTGCGATGTCGAAAGCCTCGTCTATTCCTACAGCTTCGCACCCGAAATAGACGCCGAGTGGCACTGGAGCGAACGCTACGCGGGCCAGAAGGAAATCCAGGCCTATCTGCGTTTCGTATCCGAACGCCTCGACCTGCGTCGCGATATCCGGTTCGAACAACGTGTGGTGGCCGCCTCCTTCGACGAGGCGAAAGCGCGCTGGATCGTTTCCTGCAACGGCGGCCAGAGCTTCGAAGCCCGCTTCTGCATCATGGCAACCGGCCCGATTACCGTGCCGACCCTCCCCGACATCGAGGGGATCGAGAGCTTCAGGGGCGAAATGTTCCACACGGCACGCTGGCCTCAAACCGAGCCCGACTTCACGGGCAAGCGTGTCGGCGTGATCGGCACCGGCTCATCGGGAACGCAGCTCATCCCGATCGTGGCGAGGGAGGCGGAGAAGCTGACCGTTTTCCTGCGCACGCCGAACTTCACGGTTCCGGCGCGTAACGGACCGATGGACGAAGAGCGGCTTCGCGAATGGGACAGGCGGCGCGATGAAGTCCGCGCCGCCATGTGGCGCGGCGAGATCGCCGGCGTCGGCGATGTGCATATGCCCGAGCAGCTTCGTCTCACCCGTACCACCCCCGCGGCCGAATTCACGCCCGAGCAGCGTCGCGAGATACTGGAGACACGCTGGCGCTATGGCGGTGCCGTCCTGCAAGGCAGCTTCCGCGACGTCATGACCGATCCAAAGGTCAATGACGAGGTTGCCGATTTCGTGCGTGAAAAGATTCGCGAAACCGTCGCCGACCCCGAGAAGGCCAGGCTCCTTACGCCGACGGGATATCATCTAGGCACGAAGCGGCTTTGCGTCGGCACCGACTATTATGAAACCTATAATCGCGAGAATGTCGAGATCGCCGACGTCCAGTCGACGCCGATTGCGCGTTTCACCGAAATCGGAATTCTCGTCGGCGATCGCGAAATCCCGCTCGACATCCTGATCTTCGCGACGGGCTTCGACGCGCTCACCGGCGCGCTGGGCGAGATCGATCTGCGCGGTCGTGCCGGAATAACGATCCAGGAAGCATGGGCGGAAGGCCCGCAAACCTATCTGGGCCTAGCGGTTCACGGCTTCCCGAACCTGTTTCTGATCGGCGGCCCCGGCAGTCCGTCGGTCTTCTCGAACGTCGTCATGACCAACGAATATCAGGTGGGATTCATCGCAGACCTCATCGCGGAAGCGGACCGGAACGGCGACACGATCATCGAGGCCGAAGCCAACGCACAAGTCGAATGGACCGGGCATGTCGCGAATGTCGTCGAGCGTTCGCTGCTCGCGAATGCGAAGAGCTGGTATGTCGGAGCGAACATCCCCGGCAAGCCGCGCACCATCCTCGCCTATGTCGGCGGGGTGCCCGCCTATCGGGCGCGCTGCGACGCGGTGCGCGCTGCGGGCTTCGAGGGTTTTCGCCGCGAAGGAGCCGTTCCTGCCATCTTTCAGTCAACCGGAACGGCTGGCTAGCAACGCAATGCAGGAATCGATCGGATTTCTGCTCGACGACACGGCGCGTCTTTATCGCCGCGATTTCAACGCCCGCGTCCGCGCGATCGGAACCACCGCCCTCCAATGGCGGCTGATGATGCGCATCGCCAGATTCCCGGGCATCCGGCAGAGCTTGCTTGCCGAGATGATCGAAGTCGAACCGATCACCTTGTCGCGCATGATCGTTCGACTGGCAGATGACGGACTGATAGAGCGTCGCCCGGATCCTGCGGACCGGCGTGCGTGGCAACTCTTCCTATCGTCGCGTGGCCTCTCGCTCATGGACGGTGCACGGCCTCTGATCGAAGAGCAGGCAAGCATCGCGACCGATGGGTTGAGTCCCGAAGAGCGGACGAAACTCATAGCGCTTGTAGAGCGCGTACGCGCCAATCTTTCGCGCCGCGTCCGTGGCAAAACCAGAGACTGATCTGCCCTAACCTGTCCAGAATCCATAAACTTATTGAGCCCGGCCGCCTTGAGATCATCGAGGCCGCAAGCGCGCGTCACCTTTTCCGAAGAAACTTGAAGGCCGCGGCTGGCGGCAAGTCGGCCAATCTTGTTGGCGTCTCAAAAAGCGGCTTCAAGATCTGCGCACGGTTACGAAACTCGTCCGAATAATCAGACGATGCTGCATCATGCGAACGCACTCATCCCAATGTTCGCTGCGAGTATATGTACGGCGTACCTTATTTGTATCGAGATGTCCGAGTCCCCTTTGGATCGCGGCGGCCTTCATGCGCCCGTGAAGGAATCTGTCGCTTGGATGCAATCGTCCGACCGACGCCTTGAAATGATCGAAAGTCGCCGCTCGGCTAAACGTTGGGTAGTATACGAGCCTTGAGACTGTCTTCGAGGATATGGATCTCGCGCCCCAGATGCTCGCCGCGATATACTGCCGATGTTTCATGACGAGCATATTCGCCGGTCCGGTGGGCACTGAGCCAGTTGAATGAGCCGACAGCAAGCAAGGCGTCGTCCGCCCATACCAGCTTGCTGTGCAATTGTGCGACGGCGTGAACCGGCACGCCGATGTTGGCTAACACCTTCCGCGCCTCCGCAAAAATATCTCCTGCCGGTCTGTTCTGGGTGCGGGTCAGATAGGGATCGGCATATATCTCCACTTCCACGCCCTCTGCGCGCGCTGCGGAGATGGCGTCGATATAACCGGTCTGCTCCATGGTCGCGATGTTGATCCAGGGCGAGACAATGCAAAGCCTGCGCCGCGCCCCGGCAAGTGTCGCCAGAAGAAAGTTGTCATGGCCGACAGCGTCGCGCAGCGTCTCGACGCGCCTGCTCCCCGCGGCCAGGTCGGGCCGAGACGGTACCTCGAAGTCTATCGCGTTCGCGTCGTCCTTGCAGACGAAGCGTGCAAGAACGGATCGCGGACTACCCGGTGGAGCGGCGGCCATCGTATCCATGTCGCCAAAGACCAGAAAAGCGTCTTTCGCGCGCGAGACCGCTACGTTGAGCATGCTGGGCGAAAGGTCGATGAAGCCGTCATCGGCATGTTTTGAATAGACCGGCGAGAAGATGATGACTCGACGTTCGGCACCTTGCAGCGCATGTATGGTGCCGATGGTCATGCCCTGCCGCCCGACGTCGATGCGACGGGCCGCGCAGGCCTTCCGGATTTCGCGAACCTGGCGACCAAAGGGTGTGACGATTCCGACGATGTCTTCGAGCCGCTTGCCATAGTGCGTGGTCAGCCTGTCGGCATTGGCCGCGATCCAGGCTGCGATGGTTTCCGCCTCGAGCGGGTTGTAGCGACTACCCCCCGCCGGCATCGCCATGCCATCGACATGGAGATAGTTCATCGGGCGCAGCACGGTCGCTTCCGGCTTGCGCATTGGCTGGAGCATGCCCTTGTAGCAAAGCTCGTTGCAGAAGCCGATGATCTCATCAAAGCAACGTCGATGTTCGAATAGATAGAGGCCGCGGTCCAGCTCCGGATGAGGGTGGAAACCGCACGCCGACTGCGCGAGCCGCATCGCGCTTCCGCTGCGTGAGGTCAGGCCAACCTCGTCCAGCGCTTTCAGCGCGGCTTGCCCGCCTTCTCGCGGCACAAGCTTAGCCTCGACCATATTGCCGGTATCGACCTTGGGAGTCAGCGCGGAGATGGGTTCTATCTGCTGGACATCGCCGATCACCAGCGCCCGCCTTGCCAAGGCAAAGGAGGGCCCGGCAACTTCCGGCAACACTTGTCCGGCCTCGTCCACGATCAGAAGGTCGATATGATTGAACAGATATTCGGTGCGATAGCTGCCCGAGGCATTGTCGCGGCAGGTCATTTTCCTCGGCAGGGTCGCAAAGGTCGAGACGGCGCACGGCGTCAGCATCATCCGGCGCGACCACATCGGGATCACCATGCTGCGATCTTCGCGGCCGCGGCCGCTTCGCTGCACCCGCTCGATGTCCGGCAGCGCCTGCTCCAGGGCCAGGAGCCAGCGCCCTTCCCAATAATGGGTAGCAAGCAGGAAGAGGCGGAAGCGCACGGAAATATCGGCCGCACGGTCGACGGCCAGAAGATCGGCGTCTTTCTCCCCGTCATCCTCTCCATCCTCGACAAGGAATCTGGCCACCGTGTCCCATTCCCCTTGGCGCGCCGCTTGGTCGGCGATGGCTCGCTCAGCCTCGTCGCAGTCCCTCATGGTCTTTCGCGCCCGCTCCGCGGCTGCGCGTCCATGCTGCTTTAGCGCATACTCGATGCCGTCGATCCGTTGGGCCGCCAGGAGCGCGTCGGGCACCTCCATCCCGCGGAGGAACAGCCGCGCCCGCAAGACCCGCCTGCGCGCAACGGCCGGCAGGAAGCCGAATAGCGACAGCATCATCGGCTCGGTGGCCAGCCAGGCTTCCCATTGGTGCAGAAGTGCGCCCGCTGCCGCGCTTTCGGCCATGTCGCGCTGCCTGGCTTCACGGAGCGCGGCAAACGCGGCTTGCGGATTGTCCCCGAGAAGCTGGTGGACGGCATCCTCCGCGGCGCGGAGACTTGCGTGCGCCCTATCGGCACGCGCGAGCGGCTCGCTTTCCTCTCGCAGGCGCCGATGCAGCGCATCGACGACAGCCGCTACGTCGGCCTGTTCCAGGTCGGGGAAGGCTTTCCGGGCGGCCACCAGATAAGCGGTGCGCGCTTCGTTCAGATAGGCTGGGGTTTCGAGCTTCTGAAAGACGCTCTCGGTCTGATATTTCGCCGAGGCCTCCGTCTCCTTGCTCATGGCTGCAAGATACAGTCCAAAGCTCTTGATACCCGGCAGCCAGCGCCCGGCGAACGGACCAGCGCCGGTCGCGAAATCCTTTCCGAAAGCATCGATGATATTGGTGACGGCCTGATTATTGGTGGATGCCGCGACGATCAGCGGCGGATCGCCCCGTTCCAGGGCAGCCCGCACCCATTGTCCGGCGATCGCCGACAGGAGCATGGTCGTTTTGCCCGTTCCGGGCGGGCCATTCACGGTCAGAATCTCACCTTCCCCGGTCGCGGCGAGATGCGCGAGCGCTTCGCGCTGGCGATCGGCGACGGGATATACATCGTTGGAATGGCCCAGCCGTTCTGCCAGTGGAAACGGAGGCCGACGCACCGGCTCGATATCGCGCGGTACCCTTCGCGCGAAATTAGCCAGAAGCGGCGTCTCCGGCTGCTCGCGGATCAGGGTGTCGGCCAAGGCAAGGATCTGCTTCACGGTGTCCGGCGTCTCGACCGGGCGGATCAGCCCATGGCCCACGATCTGATATTCCGCATCCGGGGCCGGCCAGTTGCCGCCAACCTCCTCCAGCAGCTTCCGCCAATGGGCTCCATGATGTTGCCAGGGATCAAAGCCCTCTTCCATTGCCGGGAAAGGGTGAGCCGTCAGGAAGCTGTCGAGCGCCGCGACGCTGCCGATGGAGAAGGCGCCGCGGGCGAGCGGATCGAGGATATCGCGCGCAATGACACTCTGGCCCGGGATGATCCGGCCTTCGCGCGTGACTTCCGCAACCGTCACGACCGGCGTGACGTTGAGCGGAAGCCCATCGCCGCGCGATCGACTGTGCCGGCTTTGCCGGCGAACATGGAGCGGACGGTAACTGACCGCGATGCGCCGCACCCGATCCGGTACCTCGGCGAAAAGAAAATCTATGGTTTCCTGCTCGAGGCTGCCGGTCTCGGCCTCCTCGCGGGACAGACCACGAAATTCAGCGAGCGCCTTATCGGTGAGGCACGCATCTCCGGTCGCGCTATCGGCAACGGCCGAGCGCCAATATTTCAGGATAGCAAAATCCGTGTCGGCCATCGTATGTCCAAGTCAATACCGCACTCCTTTTTCGATATTTTCCGCGCACTATCAACCATGGGCGCAAGTTGTGCCCAGGCATATGCAAGACGGCTTGCCATCGAATTCCCCGAAAGTTGGCAGGCAACAACGCATTGTTGCCGTTCAGCCCATCGTTTCGGTTTCCTCGAAGCTGACATACGCCGGTAGCCGATAGCCGGAACTGGCAGGCGGCTGACCGCCGCCCTTTGGCGAGAATTCGTGAAAAGCTGACGCGCCGCAAGCTCATGTCATCGCTGCAGGAGGATGGGCAGGCGCCGTGGCGCTCACGATCATCTGCTGGATCGATGAGTCCCGATCGAGGAAAGATCTCCCCATTCCATTCGTTCGGCTCGCGGAATCTGTGTGGTTGGGCAATATGTGTGCGTGACATGTTCGCCGTCATCATATTCGACGACGAAACTGGTGCGGCTCTTGACCGTCATTACCTGACTGTCCGTGTAGGATTTTCCGCTGGGATCGATCGCGCGATAGCTTCGCTCGTAGCGACCATGGCCCAAATTCCTGAAGCCAAGGGTTTCCGTACTGCCATCGGCGGCGCTCTCGCGCTTCTCGTCGATATATATCAACGTCAGATAGGGGTCTGCGACCGCCGCCGCGCAGCTCGTTTGGATGGCGTAATATCCCTTCTCCATCGGAGGAAATCCGACGGAACCCTGGATATGCGACGCGGTGCTCGCCTGTCCGGTTGCGGCGCCGGCCAGTTGCGGCCGCTCGGCGCGGATCGTCGCCTGCATCTGAGGAGAAAGCTGCGCGAAGGCACACTTCCGATAGGCCTCTTCCGAAAACATCACGCGGCCCGAGGCACCGGCCTGACTGACCTGAATGCTGGCAAACCGACCGTCGCCTTCCGCTTTTATCCCCAGAACATCCTCGTCGCTATCTGCATTCTCCGCATTCCAGACGAGTGTGTAGCCACGATAATAGTCGTAGAAATCGCTGTCGCGCGACGGGGCTCCGACACGGTGGATAGGATTGACTTCCGAATATGCGCCAGCGCCGTTCGCGCCCGGCTCGGCCTGTTTGACATATCCGTAATTCGCGCCATCGTAGAAGAAGACCAGCGATGCGCGCGCGCAGCTTCCTCCCTCGACATTGCCGTAGATGCCCTGCTCGATCGGCAACGCCCCGGCCGCGACGGCCGGAGCCCCTGTCGCATTGGCGGCGGATTGTGTCGCCAGGGTCGCTGCGTTTGCGCTGTCATGTGCAGGGGATTGCGATCCGCACGCCGCCACGGCGACGACGGCCAGGCCAAAGATACCGGTTCTCGATATGCGGAAATGACACGAGGACATATAGGTCGCTCCATTTCTTCTCTAACAGTGAATCATACGGTCAAAGGTTTTCGAGCGGCTCCATTGCCATATCGGATTCTTGTCGCCGCCGGTGCTGCCGACGCCCCCGAACCCTAGAAATCAGGGCATTTCATCAGCACCGAGATGGTGCCGTCGGGGCCTTTCGCGCGGATACGACCGTTACCCAATGGTTCCACCTCGAGCACGACCAGGTCCCCTTCGGATTTCCTGGTCGACCGGGCTTGCAGGATCAGCCGGTTGCCCATCAGCTTCCAGTCGCCCGCCGCCTCGCTCCCCATGACGAAGGTGCCGTCGTCGCCGAGGATCATCGTCGACGCGGCTTCGCAGGATTTATTCTCCCGCGACCAGCTTCCGACCATCGCCTGGCGGAACAGCGGCGCGGCGCCCGAAGGCGGCGGCGGCAAGGATGGCGACGGTGACGGCATCGGCGCGGTCTCGGCTGGATTGTCGGCGACGTCCGTTCCGCCCAGCCCGCCGAACAAGGCGCTACCGGAAGACGCGCCTGCCGGCATGCCTTCGCCTTCGGCCTCGCCCGTCATCGCCGGCTGGGCGTCCTGATCCGGGCTCGCTTCGGGGGCTGCGGGCGCGGCGACCGGTTCGGCTCGGTCCGAACCTCCCTCCAGCCAATACCAGCCCCCGCCCAGCAGCAAGGCACAGGCGGCCAGAACGAACAGGCTGGACCCGCCGCCTCTGTCCTTTTCGCCCCGCAATCCTCCCTTATCCTCCACCCCCATTGCGGTGCCTCCCTGTCCGGACCGGCCGACCGACGCCGGCTTTCATCGGCGGCACGATGCAATGGAAAGGCGCCTCGGCGCACGTGACAAAATCTGTCAGGCGGCGCGGTTCAGTTGGTGAAGATGCTGATCGCTCCGGCGCTGCCGCCGTCGGGCGCGATGGTATCGACGACGACGCTCTGCGGGCTGAGCGGACGCCAGCGGCACAGAACGCGCCCGCGCGCGCGCTCCTCGTTGCAGAGGATATTGCCGGCCTCGTCGCGAACGCGCAGGCGGAGCGGGGCCGGAAATTGCGTACGGGCATAGACGATCGCGGGCGCGCCGCCTTCGAAGCGGATGGCGACGGAGGCCGGAGCGCCGGGCGACCGGATCACTTTCTGCCGCCCCCCTTCGCGTCCGCGGTCGATGCCCGGAAGCCTGGCCAGCCGGTCGAGCAGATCGTCGCGGCTGTCGCCCGCCTTCTCGGCCGCCTGCCGCGCTTCGGCCAGCCGCCTTTCATAATCGATCGGCGCGACGCCGCCACCGGGCAGGAAAACCTGTCCTTTCGCCCAGCTCAGCATCTCGGCGGACGAGACCAGCGCTTCGGCGCGCTGCTGCGGATCGGACGTGGAATAGGCCTGTTCGCGCGCGACATCGGCCCTCGCCAGCCACTCGACGGCGCTGGGCGCCGCCTCCTCCGCCCCCGCGAACCCGGTCGCGAGAGCCCCGGCGACCAGCCCGGCGAAGGCCATCGCGGATCGGCGCGCGGACCGACGCCACTTCATTTCCTGACGGGATTCGTCAAATGCATCCATAGATGGATTAGCCTAGTATGAAACGATCCGGGGGGAAAGCGCAGCCTATGCATATCGCGATACTCGAAGATGAAAGCTACTGGATTGATCGCATTCGCCGGACACTCGACGCCGCCGGCTGGCAAGGCAGTTTCTTTCGTACCGGCGAGGATCTGCTCGCCGGCCTCGGCCGCGCCGCGTTCGATGCCGTGATCCTCGACATGCACATCGCAAATTCCCCGATGACGGGGGCGGACGTGCTGTCGCAGCTTCGCCGCCAGAAATCGCCCGAACCGATCCTGATGCTGACCCAGTTCGCCCGGCAGCACAGCGCCGCCGCCGCACTGGACGAAGGCGCGGACGACTATCTGGCCAAGCCCTTCGACGGCGACGAACTGTGCGCGCGGATTCGCGCGATCCGGCGGCGCATCGCGGTGGCCGACGCCGACATGGTTCACGCGGGGCCCCTGCACCTGAGCCGCCAGTTTCGGTGCGCGCACTGGTTCGACCGCCGGATCAACCTGAGGGGGCAAGGCTTCGACATCCTGCTGATGCTGGTCGAGGCGGACGGCGACATCGTCACGCAGGACGCGTTGTGGCAGCGGGTGTGGGCCAAATGGAGGAACCTCGACACCCAGGCCCAGCCGATCCAGGCGGGGGTATCGCGGTTGCGCAAGGACATAAGGGAAGTCACCGGTTTCGAGGTCGTGGCGACGGTGCCCGGGGTCGGTTACAGACTGGCGCTCGGGTGATCGAACAGCTGTCCCGCTGGTCATGGCGACGCGCCTTGCTGCTGTTGGCGCTGCTCGCGATCCTGCCGGGTGCCGCGGCGCTTTTCCTCCTCACCACCCGCGACCAGATGATGCGCAGCGCGGAAAACGAAGTGAACGCCGATGTCGCGGCGCTGACGCGGCTGACCGATGTCGACGGGGTCGTCACCGCGATCGAAGTGCTGGAAGACCGGGGCGCCCGCGGCGCCTCCGGCGGTTTGGCCTATTTGCTGCTGGATCCTGAAAATGGCGCGACGCTGGCCGGCAACATGGAGCGTTGGCCCCGGAGCATCCCACGCGTTCCCACCGAAAAACCGATCGTCGCCGCCGGCGAGTCGCCGGTCCTGATCGGCCGGGTCATGCTGCTCGACGATCACTTCCTGCTCTTCACCGGGCGCCGGATCGAGGGTTTCGCCGCGCTGCGCGATCGGACGATCCAGGTCGTCGGGGGCTTTACCGTCATCATTCTGGCGGGCGGGCTGATCTTCGCCTTCCTTTCGATCCGCACGGCCGAGAAGCGAATTGCGGCGATCGAAGCGACGCTCACGGCTTTCAGCCAGGGCCGCCGTTCGGTTCGGATCGAAGACCGGCGCCGTGACCCGCTGGGCCGGGTGTCGGCGCGCGTCAACGCCCTGCTCGACCTGTTGCGCGAGAAGCTGCGGCACCACGAACTGATCGCCGAACAGATCGCGCATGAATTGCGCGGACCGGTGGCAAGGGCGGCGACGGCGATTCAGGCACGGTCGGACGATCCGGCCCAGGCCTCTTTGCTGGCGCGCGCGACGATCGACGACCTTCTGCAGATGATCGACGGCGTCCTGTTCATTACCGGGATGCGCATTCGCGACCTGAAGGTCGAACGCGTCCCGCTGCACGAGGTCGCCTCCGAGATCGCCGAACTCTTCGGCGAGGTCGCCGAGAGCAAGGAGATCGAACTGGAGCGGAGCCTGCACCCCGCTTTCATCATGGGGGAACGGGCGCTGATAGAACGGCTCATGGCGAATCTGGTCGATAACGCCCTCAAATATTCACCGCCGGGGAGCTCGCTTCGCCTGCGCGTCCGCGCCGATGCCGACGGCGCGTTGCTGGAAATATCCGACAAGGGGCAGGGCCTCGCCAACTTCCCGGAAACGCCGGGAATGCTGCTTGCGCGGGGCCAGGCCACGCAGGATGTCGCGGGGACCGGCCTTGGCCTCGCGCTGGTGCTGCGTATCGCCGAACGCCATGATGCGCAGGTTCACTTCGCCGATCGCGAGGACGGCGGACTGACGGTCGCGGTGCGTTTCACCCCCGAATCCGCAGGAGCTCCGGGGCCGCCGGCAACATAGGAAAGCGCCGCCCAATAACGGGGATGGCGCCAGCGGCCGGAGGGATCGTCGCGCAATGCGATCGCCGACTTGCGCAGCGCATCGGCCAGGTCGATCCGCGGATCGGCGCCGACCTGCGAAAAGAATTCGCGCATCTGGACATAGGCAGCGGCGTCGTCGAGCGGCCAGTGACTCACCAGCAGGTTGCGCGCGCGCGCCAGGAAGAAGGCCCGGGCGAAGCTGCTGAGGGGGTCGGCATCCCCCGGCATCGCGGTCGCCGTATCGCAGGCGGTCAGCACGACCAGCGGATGATCGAGGCGCAGGCTGCCGATGTCGGTCAGCGACAATAGCCCGTCATTCGCCGCCGCCCCCGTTTCGGGGGCCAGTTGCAGCGCCGGCTCGACAACCGGGCCGGGAAGGCGAGTGCTGTGCGTCGCGAAAATGATGACCGCGGCCGATGCGACCTCCGGCGCCGTGGCCAGCCAGCCTTTCGTGGCCGCTTCGCCCTTGCGCACCGTCGCCGTCGCCCCGAATATGCGCGCCAGATCGTCGAGTTGGCGTTCCGCGCCGGCGAGCGGCGGCAACGACGGTTCCGCGGAGTCCACGGCACCGAGGGCCACGATGCCTCCCGCCGCCAGTCCCGGTCCGCTGCCGGCGACGATGCTCGCCACCGATGGCAGGCGCGTGATCCGAAAACGGTCGACGATCCAGTCGCCCTTCCAGCGCAACAGCGATAGCGGCAGATGAGCCAGCGGACCGGACTGGACCACGCGCAGACTTCGGACTTCGGCGAGCTGTTCGCCGAAAGGACCGAACAGATCCTCTCCCAGCCTGTCGGCGGCGTCGCGGTCGAAGGCACGTAGCGTCGTTGCCCGCGCGTCCATTTGACCGCGCACGATTTCGCCCGGCGCGGGTTGCAGCGACGCATTGAGCGAGGCGATCGCGCCGCCGAACTGTTCCATCGACAATCCCGCCCTGCGCCACCAGATACCGCGCGGCGTGACAAGCCACATATGGTTGGCGCGAACCGTCGGCAGCGTCAGGAGCAGCGCTTCATCACGCTGCATGCCCTGCCGGAGCACGCCGACGTCCAGCGGGATCGGCCGCAGCGCGACTTCATAGTCCGGGTAGTCCGCGCGAATCCGGTGGCTCAGCGTATCGAAGCGGAGACGGGCCTCGGCGACGCTGTTGGCGGTATAGCGATGCTCCTTGCCGTCGGGATTGTCGCGAAGTGCCCGGATCAGATAGCGCTCGTCCTTCACGATCTGCCGCGCGAGCAGGAAACGCTCGCGTTCGAGGCCCGCCAGCCTGTCGTCCCCCGCGCTGATGGTCGCCTGCACGAGGTCACGCGCGCGGATCGCGGCGCTGCGGTGCGCGCGCTGTGCCGCGGCGAAGCTGCGCAACGCGGCCTCGCCTTCAGTCATCTGCCCGGCATCGAGCATCGCCGCCACGACGTCGATCTCGGTTTCGGCGATGTTGCACAGACCCTTGCCCGGGCCCAGCCCGTCCGCCGAACCGAAGCTGTCGATCGTCTCGCGCGTCAGCGATTCCGCGGCGGCCTCCTCCAGCAATGTCAGCGCTTCGCGCAGCGTTGCGGGGTCGCGCGCCAGCAGCTTCGCGAGCCCGGCGCGCAGGTTCAGCGTCTGACAATGCGCGGCCGGAAGCAGCTTCTCATATTCGGGCAGGACGGCGCGATAGAGGCCGATCGCCTCGGCCCTCTTGTCGCGCTGGGCCAGAATGGAAGCCAGCCCCGCCTGGATGTCGAGGCGCAGAAGCGCATTTGCGGTGACGAACCCGGCGAGGGCTTGCCGCGCTTCGGCCTCGGCCTCTTCCAATCGGTCGGCCGCCTGCAGCGTTTCGGCCATCGTCAGCCGGGTCTTGGCGATGAGCGCGGGATCGGCGCCCGATTCCCGGCTGCTCGCGTCGAGGATCGACAGCGCCTCGCGCAGCAGTGGGATCGCCTCGTCGGGCCGCGCCTCGCTCACCAGAAAATCGGCGTAGGCGACGAGCGTGAAGGGTTGTTCGCGCGCCGGCGCCAGTTCGCGGGCATAGCGCATGTTGTTGAGGAACAATTGCTCGGCCGCGCGGGGACGCCCAAGTGTCGCAAGCGTCTTGGCAAGGCCCAGTTCGGCCCTGCGCGTGTCGCGGCTGTCGGGGCCGAGCCGTTCGAGATAGATGGCATAGGATTCGCGCGACAGCGATTCCGCCTCGTCGAAGCGGTTGAGTTGACGCAGCACGATAGAGCGATTGAGGAGCGTCGTCGCGCGCACGGGATGCGTGGCGGGATACAGGCGCGACTGGAGTTCGATGACCCGGGCGGAGAGCGCGGCGGATTCTTCCAGCCGGCCCTGATTATCGAGATTGCGGGCCAGATTGTTGAACTGGGCGGCCAACAGCGGCGCGCTCTCCTCCCCTCCCCGTTCGGCTATGGCGATGGCCTGGCGATAGCGATCCTCCGCCTCCTTGTAGCGGCCCATATAATCCAGCAGCACCCCCTCGTTTCCCAGGCTGACGGCTAGGTCGGGGTGGTCGGGACCGAACAGCTTGCGCGTGATCGCGATGTCCCGGGCGCGAAGCACCGCCGCCTCTTCATATCGGCCGCGGCGCAGGTACAGCGATGCCAGAAGGCCGGACGCCGACGCGATAGCTTCGCTGTCCGGCCCGTCCGTGGCTTCCGCGGCCGCGAGAAAAGCCAGGCCTTCCGCTTCGACCAGCACGTCGTCCTGCGCGTACAGACCGCTGTCGAGCAGTTCGTTCCAAAGCTGGTAGCATGACCGGGGCGGCAGGTCGGCACGCGCCCGGCACGCATCGAGTTCCGCCTTGGCGAGCCGCGTCGAGGTGCGAAAGTCGCCAGCCTCATAGGCGGCGGCATAGGCGGCGCTGGGCGCGACCGTCACCGCTTCCACCTCCGCGGCGCCCGCCGGTATCGCCCAGGCGATGCTCGCGATTCCCAGCAGCGCGGGCAAGACGGCGAAGACCGACCCCGTGCATCCGCCCTTCGGCGATCCCCCGCATACCGTCATTGCCACCCCTGCCCCGCTTTTACGCCAAGCCCCTTTGATGCAAGGGCTTGCGCAAAAATCGAGCGATTTTTTACACCAATCGCTTGCGATCTCCGCAACCGTAGCACCCGGATTTTCGTGGCTCAAGTTGCCCTCGATGATGCCGCACGAGTGGACATGCGAACGGAAGACGCTGTTGCGGGAAAAGCCGCAACGCCGCCTGGGATGATGAAACGGCGCGCGCCGTCATCCCCGGGCGATCGCCGCTAGCCTTCAAACCAATCGCGGACCCCCTTGGGTACCGTGTCGGTGGGACAATGCATAAAACTTACCTGCTCGTCGAAGAGAGTCGACCCCGCTTCCGCGACAAAGCCGGATGCGCCGGTGACGCGAATTACAAAATTCGTGCTTGTCCCCTTGGTGTCATCGCCGTTGCCGTACGAACGGGCATGAACCCGAAAGCGGTTGTTCCCGAGCGATTCAAAGCTCCGTATCTGCGGCCCGCCATCGAACCATGTCAGCGCGCTTTCATCGAAGTAAGCCAGGCCGTCTGGCCCATCGCTGGCAGCTTGCGCGCTGGCTGCCCGCGCACAGGTCGTGCCGACGGCGTAATAGCCTTTCGGAATCGGCGGGAAGCTCGCCGGTCGGGCCGCTGCTTGCGCGCCGACGGCGCAACCTTCCTTATCGACAAGCTTCCCCTTGTCGTCGCGTCGCTCGATCACGTCCATTTGAGTGCCGTTCCAGCCCCACACCGCGGTTTCGATATAGCCGCAATTGCCGTTCCAGCCGCGGCGATATTCGACGACATCGCGCTTGCCCCGGCGCTTGACGTCCTCGGGACCGATATCGCCGTTAAATCCATAAGCGACCTGATAGCCTGCGGCGGTCGAGATGATGAAGTCGTAAGGCGGTCCCATTTTGCCATGATCCGCCTCCTCCGCGCACCCCCAATTCTGTGTGGTGACAACAAAATCGGGCCGTCCGTCGCCGTTGAATTCCGCGACGATGAAAGCGCCCTCGTTCGCGGCAGATTCCTGCTTGAGATCGACGGATTGGATCGGAGCAAAGCGCACGGCGCTGAAACGCACCCCCATGTCGCGACACTCGCCGCGGGCATAGCCTTCCCATGCCGAAAGTGCGGCAGCGGGGAGCACGGAATTTGCCGCGACTGCGGTTGCGCCGCTTTCGGTTTCCGCGCTTTGCTCCGCTGCCTGTTGCCGGGTCGACATGCCTGCCGCCGCATCGGCACTGGATTCCGAGCCGCAACCGGCGATGGCAACCGCGGTCACAGAAACCAGGGAAAAAACCGACAGGCGAGCGATACCGCCCCTGGTCGGTTCACGCCGCTTTTGCACGGGCTTTTTCCTGCTCGATCGCCTTGTTCATTTCGACTTGCACGCCATCGACGATGGCGTCGCGCACCGAATTGCTGTGAAGCTTTCTGGAGAAAAGATAGCCGCTGACGAGCAAAACACCGAACAGCCAGAAGTACCCCCAATCGCTCCAATCACCAAAAATGGCTGCGATGACGAACGGCAGGAATATGCCCATCGCCAAACCCAGCCATTCATTGAAACGCTTGACCAGGGAATTGGCGGTCGCCCTGCAAATCGAAGTTCTGCCCGTGTCATGAACGACGAGCCCGGTGGAGTACCCCCCATCATCGTTCTTCGGCATCACGAATATTACCGACACGCGATGCCCGGCGCGAACAGCCACGCCGATATTGTCGAAGGTCGTGTCGAACTCCTTGCCGTCGTCCTGGCGCACGAACAGGTGCAGATGCTGTGTGGTGCTGGACGAGATATGCACCGGAGAATTGTTCTGGCCGCCCCCACCATAGACGCGCGTCGTCGATGAATTTTGACCGTCGAGCACCGTTCCGCTTTTGGTAAAATAGGTAATCTCGTCCGCTGATTTCACCTTTGCAATCGCCATTTCCGTCTCCTTGCGCACCCGCCGATCTGCCGATGCAGCGGCTGTGGAAGCCTCCCTCGAACTATTCCGCCGGTTGCAATCCGCCTTCGAAGTCCCGGCGGCGACTCAAGGAATTTCCAAAGCCGCACCGGCACATCTCAACAGGATGTTTGCGCCATCTCTCGCGACCGGATCGCTTGTGCCGATCGAGAGACTGGAGCGACGAAGAGTCGTCAATCGCGCCTCTGCCACATCCGGACCGGCCCGCGCGTCAGGCCCCCGCGAGCAGCGACCTCGCCGCCGCCAGCCGCGCCGTCGTCGCCTTCTTCTCCCGCTCCTGCGTCGCCGCGAAGCTGCGCTGGGCCTTTACCGCCCGATCGACGCGCGCGCGCCCGGGCGACACCGCCGCGGGCTTCGCCGCAACCGCGACCGGCATCGCACTGGCGCCGAGCAATCCGCCGTGGATATATCCGTTCATGCCCGATGCGGTGCGCACGAACATCCATCCGTCGCCCCCGTCGCCGAGCGCATCGACCGCCGCCCCGTTCGCGACCGTTTCGATGATCCTTCCGCCGGTCGATGGAGCATCGCGAAGGCGAGCGCCGCTGGAAGCGCGGACAAAGCGTGTTACGGCCGCAGCCTCGGCCGTTTCAACCGGAGCATCGTCGTCGATGCCATAATAGCGGCTGGCCCAGCCATCCTGTTGGGCCAGCGTCGGATCGGCACCATCGGCAACCGCATTGGCCTGCGCAAAGGTCGTGACGGTCTTTCCCTGAATGCCCGAAGCCTTGGCGATCACCCGATCATCCTCGGCGATCCACTTCTCGATACTGGCCAGCCGCTTTTCGGCTTCCTTTCTCGACAGCGTCGCGGCACCGGCCTCTCTTTCCACTGCCTCGATCTGGGTCCTGCGGCATTGGCCCAATGCCTCCAGCTGCCCCGGAAGCGCGGAATATTGATTCATCACCGGGTCGAAGTCCGCGTCGATCGCCGCGCGCAATTCATCCTTGTTGCGCTGATCCTGCGAAATCGAGCCCAGATAGCCCGCCGCCCCGCCGGCCGCCGCACCGGCCAGCACGGTGGGCAGAACGCTCGACTTGTTCTGCTTGCCCGAATTGCCCAGCACGCCGACCAGCGCGCCGAGCCCGGCGCCGATCAGCGCTCCGCCGGCGATCCGGTTCCCCTGAAAATTCTTGATGCGACTGAACGGCTGACGCGCTTCGAGGCAATTGTCGGTAAAGCGCGTCGATTTGGCGAAGGCCGGTGTCGGCGCCGCCGCGACCAGCGCGCCAAATGTCACGGCGCTTATCATATGCCGCCAAACCGCGCGGCAGCGAGAACGGGAAAGGATATGGCGTTCAGTTCCGGACGGCATCTTTCAACTCCTCGATCCACCGCTGATCGCGAGCCGCGTCGCGCGGCTGGCTACGCTGATTGTCGATATGCCGGCGAATGGCCGGGACGTAGCGCGTCAGACGCTGCAGCCCCGCCCGGTCCAGTTCGGCGCTGATCGCATCGAAGGCCGCAGCCGTCTGTTCGGCCTTTGCCGCGGCGAGCGCTTCGATCCCGCTGAAATAGAGGGCGTAGCTCGCGTCGCGCTCGCGCCGGTGTTCGGGAAGCTGCGCCATCAGCGCATCGAAATCGCGGCGCTCCTCGCTCGACAGCGCCGACGGATCGGACCCGATATCCCTGGTCAGCGTCTCGACCTGATCGATGCGGGCACCGCGCTCCGCGCCATAGGAGGCCGCGAGGAGGCAGGCGAGAATGGCCTTCTGGTAAAGCGCATCCGCCTCGCCGGCGCTGGCGGGCGCCGCCGGCGCGGCGTCGGTTCCCGCGGAGGCGACGGCGGCTTTCCGATCGTCCCCAAGCCCGGGGATCTGGATCGAGCCGCCCTCCAGCCACCAATAGCCCCCGCCGAGAGCCAGCAGGCAGGCGGCAAGGACCGCGATATTCTTGCGATCGATCACGCGCCGCCTCCCTCAGTCGGCCGCAGCACGGCGCTTCGCCACGCCGAGATAGATGCAGCCGGCACCGAGCAGGAGGATCAGCCATCCGCCGCCCTGCAAGGCGATCGACTTTTCGATCGCGCGCTTTAGGGCGGAGAAATTGACGTCGTCCCGCACCATCGTCATCGTCATCGCCGCTTCGAGTAGCGCGATGGTCTGCTTTTCCCACAGATAGGGGATGAAGGTGGACGCGCAGCTGACAACGCCCAGCGCCGTTCCGAGCGGTTTCACCATGGCATTGCGCATCCAGCCGGCGGCGATCGTCAGGAGAGCGAGGAGCGGAACCAGCCAGACGAGCTTGGACAGGGTCATGATATTGTCGAACTTGTCCATCGCCGCGTTGAGCTTCCCCACGGCGCGCTGCAGTTGGGCGACCTCCGGTGAATCGCCGAACTCGCCGGCGACCGTTACGCCCTGCTGATCGAGCTCCTTCGCGATGCTGGCCCGGGTCGTTTCGACCCCGGCCTGGTTGTCGCCGGCGGCCGACGGCACGTCCAGCAGGCTATGGTCCCCGCCTGCCGCCAGATATCTCAGATCCTTGTGGATGCGCCCGTTTTCATAATTGAACCCCGTCGACATGAAGGTCATGGAAAAGGCCGCGAACAGGATGAGCGCCGCGAGCAGCATCTGCGGCGCGAGCTTCAACCGGCCGAGCAGGTCGCCGATCGCGTCGTCGCGGGTCGATGCGGCGCGAAACTTGTCCACGATCTCCTCGCTGATCGCGGATGCGTCGCTGAGGTTGGGCGCCGGCTTCAGCGCCCCCGCGCCGGGCGCTTTCGACCCGAGCGCGATATAGATTTCGCGCGCACCGCCATCCTCGACCACGAAATCGACGAGCGTACCCCGCTGCGGGTCGCCGGCGTCGCGCCAATCGGTCCGCGTAAACGAATAGCGCGCGTCATCGTCACCCTGAATGACGCCCGCCTCTTCCTGAAAGCCCAAAATCCGACCGCGCACGCTTCCCTCCCGATGCCATTGCCTCGTTCGGCTTCGATTAGGCATTCAGGACGCGGCTCCCATGAAAATCCGGATGGCTGACACCATTTGTCAGTTCTGAAAGGGAAAAACCTTTATGGCGCGAACCACCTCGTCACGAGGCGGATCCTTTTTTGCGTTGAAAGCTTTGCTGCTGGTGACCGCAAGTCGGTGCACTCGCAAAGATTGGCACCGCCGCATGTGAAAACATCGGACGGATTATCCGGGTCTGGATGTCGCTTGACGATCTATCGGTGCCGTCATCGGCTGGTGATGGACAGAAAGTGGTGCCCAGAAGAGGACTCGAACCTCCACGACCTTGCGATCGCCAGCACCTGAAGCTGGTGCGTCTACCAATTCCGCCATCTGGGCACGGGGTAGGAGCGGGCGCTTAGCGGCGGGGGTTGGCGCTTGTCAACCGCGCTGCACGGGCGCGGCGCGATTATTTTGCCGAAGCGCGGATTTGCGTCGCCGCCCGCGACACATGCTCTTGCCCCCGCGGGCGCTTCGCGGCATGGGAGCGCGAGCGGCGCCGCGGCGCCGGTGGAGAATCGGATACAGGGCGACGCGATGCGCAACCTCGACGGACAATTGATCACGGTGCTGGGCGGCGGCGGATTCGTCGGCCGCTATGTCGTGCAACGCCTGCTGACGCTGGGCGCGCGGGTGCGCGTCGCGCAGCGCGACCCGCGCGCGGCGGTGTTCCTGAAGCCGCTCGGCGGCCTGGGCCAGACGCAGTTCGTCGCCGCCGACGTGCGCGATGCGGCGAGCGTCGCGCGCGCGGTCCAGGGCAGCGACGCCGTCGTCAACCTCGCCGGCAGCTTCGACGCGATGCACGCGGTGCAGGCGGAGGGCGCCGGCCACGCCGCCGCCGCCGCGAAAGCCGCCGGCGCGCGCGCCTTCGCCCATGTTTCGGCGATCGGCGCCGATCGCGACAGCGCCTCGGCCTATGGCCGCAGCAAGGGCGACGGCGAGGCTGCGGTCCGTGCCGCCTTCGCCGAAGCGACGATTCTGCGCCCGTCGATCGTCTTCGGACGCGAGGACCGGTTCATCAACCGTTTCGCGGCGCTGATGCGCATGACGCCGGTCGTCCCGGTAATCGCGCCGGCAACGAAGCTCCAGCCCGTCTATGTCGGCGATGTCGCCGATGCGGTGGTCGCGGCGCTCGCCGCGCCGGCCGCTGGCGACCTGTTCGAACTGGGCGGGCCGCAGGTGTTGACGATGGCCGCGCTGCAGCAGTGGATCGCCGCCGCGACCGGACGAAAGCGGCTGTTCGTCGAGATGCCCGACGCCGTCGCGGGGGCGCTCGCCGCCGGGCTGGGCTGGCTGCCCGGCGCGCCGATCACCCGCGACCAGTGGCGGATGCTGCAGGTCGACAATGTCGTCGCCCCCGGCGCCGCCGGGCTCGCGCAGCTCGGCATCACGCCCACGTCGCTCGCCGCGGTCGCCGAGGGCTGGCTCGTCCAGTATCGCCGCCACGGCCGCTTTGCCGGGGCCGCGGCGCGTTAACCGCCCGCTCCGGCGCGCCCGGCCGCGCGCTTTTCAAATAGCGGCTGGAAAAATCCGCACGCGCTGCGTAGGTCCGTCAGGGAAAGGGGCGTCCGGCACCGAGCCGGCCGCCCCTTCGCCTATTCGTCTTCGCTTCGCAGGATCGTCCATGCCCCCAGCCGATTTGCCGTTCGCTCCCCCTCCCCCTTCGCTTGCCCCTCCCTTTGGGCACGCGCCGGCGGGAGAGCGCCGATGAGCCTGTGGCTGACCGCGATCATCCTCGGCATCGTCGAGGGACTGACCGAATTCCTGCCCGTCTCCTCGACCGGCCACCTGATCCTCGCGACCGAGCTGCTCGGCTATGACGCGGCGCGCTGGGCGGTGTTCAACATCGCGATCCAGCCGGGCGCGATCCTGGCGATCGTCGTCCTCTACCGGCGGCTGTTCCGCGAGATGATCGTCGGCTTCTTCCGGCGCGATCCGGTGGCGATCGCCTTCGTGCGCAATCTGCTGCTCGCCTTCCTGCCCGCGGTCGTCCTGGGGCTCGCGTTCGGCGACTATATCGAGGCGCTGCTCGAAAACGCCGTCGTCGTCGCCTGGGCGCTGGTGATCGGCGGGTTCGCCATCCTGCTCGTCGAGCGGTTCGCGAAGCCCGCCGACAGCGGCGGAGTCGCGGCGCTGACGACGCGCCAGTCGATCATCGTCGGCCTTGTCCAGTGCATCGCGATGATCCCGGGGGTCAGCCGCTCGGGCGCGACGATCATGGGCGCGATGGCGCTCGGCATCGACCGCAAGACCGCCGCCGAATTCAGCTTCTTCCTTGCCCTGCCGACGCTGACCGGCGCGACGGTGCTGCAGCTTGCCAAGCATCACGACGCGATCACCCGGAACGACCTGGGCCTGATCGCGCTCGGTGCGTTCGTGTCCTTCATCGTTGCCTGGGCGGTGATCAAGGCCTTCCTCGCCGTCGTGACGCGATACGGATTCGGCCCCTTCGCTTGGTATCGAATCATCGTCGGCGCCGCGGCACTGGTCTGGCTGGCCCTGAGATAGGTCCGATATTTTACTAATTTTGAAAGATGATTGCGCGAGATAAGCGACTTCCCAGAATCGAGCGGATTTAAGGTCAGTATTGCTGCCTTAAATCCGCTTTTCCTGATGACAGCCTTTCGGCGCTCCTGCATCCGCCCTCGCAACGAAGGGAAAAAATGCATGGCTGCCGATCGCATGCTCCAGTTCGTGGGGCACGACCAATCCTATCCCGACAAGCGCTCGCCGGAGGAGCGCGCGCGCGATTTCCGCGAGATCGCCGAGCGCTACGCCGCGCCCGATGCGCGCGAGCAGTCGGCGCGCTGTTCGCAGTGCGGCGTGCCCTATTGCTCGGTGCATTGCCCGCTGCACAACCACATCCCCGAATGGCTGCGCCTGACCGCGGAGGGGCGGCTGCGCGAGGCGTACGAACTGTCGAACGCGACCTCGACGATGCCCGAGATTTGCGGCCGCATCTGCCCGCAGGACCGTTTGTGCGAAGGCAATTGCGTGATCGAGAGCGCGGGTCACGGCGCCGTGACCATCGGCAGCGTCGAGAAATACATCACCGACACCGCCTGGGCCGAGGGCTGGGTCGAGCCGGTCCGCGCGGGCCCGGCGACGGGCCAGTCGGTGGGCATCGTCGGCGCCGGCCCGGCCGGGCTGACCGCCGCCGAATATCTGCGTGTCGCGGGGCACGAGGTGCATGTCTATGACCGCCACGACCGCGCCGGCGGCCTGCTCACCTACGGCATTCCCGGCTTCAAGCTGGAGAAGGAGGTGGTGATGCGCCGCATCGAGCGGCTCGCCGAAAGCGGCATCCATTTCCACGCCGGGTTCGAGGTGGGCCGGGACGCGACGCTCGACGCGCTGCGCCAGCGGCACGACGCGGTGCTGATCGCGACCGGCGTCTACAAGGCGCGCGAGATCGCCGTCCCCGGCAAGGATGCCGAGGGCGTGGTCGCCGCGCTCGACTATCTGATCGCCTCGAACCGCAAGGGGTTCGGCGACGCGGTCCCCGCGTTCGACGACGGGCGGCTGAATGCCGAGGGCAAGCATGTCGTCGTCATCGGCGGCGGCGACACCGCGATGGACTGCGTTCGCACCGCGATCCGCCAGGGCGCGAAGTCGGTCAAATGCCTCTATCGCCGCGACCGGGAGAATATGCCGGGCTCGCAGCGCGAAGTCGCCAATGCCGAGGAGGAAGGCGTCGAGTTCGTTTGGCTGGCGGCGCCCGAGCGCTTCACCGCCGACAAGGCGGTCCGGCAGGTCGCGGCGCAGGGCATGCGCCTCGGCGCCCCCGACGCGAGCGGCCGCCGCAACCCCGAGCCCGATCCGGGCCGCAGCTTCGACCTGCCCGCCGACATGGTGATCAAGGCGCTCGGCTTCGACCCGGAGGAACTGCCGCACCTGTTCGGCGCCCCCGACCTCAGCGTCACGCGCTGGGGCACGCTGCGCGTCGATCACCAGACGATGATGACCAGCCTGCCCGGCGTGTTCGCCGCGGGCGACATCGTGCGCGGCGCCAGCCTGGTCGTCTGGGGCATCCGCGACGGCCGCGACGTCAGCGAACAGATGGCAAAGTGGTTGAAGGTCAAGGCAAAAACCGAAAAGAAGGCGGCATGATCAACAGGAAGGAATCATGACCATGTCGAGCTGGAAATCGCTGGCGCTCGCCGGCACCGTCGCGCTGCTGTCCCCCGCCGCGCCCGCCTGGGCCGAACCCGAGGAAGCGCCGGCGGCAGAGGTCGTCGCCGACGATTCGATGCTGAGCGAAAACAGCCTTGCCGATGCCAAGGCGCGGATGCGCAAGGAAATGGACGAAGCCATCGCGCTCGTCGAAAAGATATTCGCGACCGACACGCTGCCGCCGATCGACCCCGCGCAGCTCGCGCTCGCGCAGCAGACGACCGCCGCGCTGATTCCCGCGGGCAGTCTCGAGCGGATGCTCGACAATCTCTACGGCAAGGTCTTCAAGTCGATCATGGCGCAGGTCGACGGCGCGTCGGACCTGATGATCGGCATCAAGACCGGCGTCGACAGCGACACGATCGCCGCGCTCGACGCGCCGAGCAAGCAGGCGATCGCCGACCTGTTCGACCCCCATCGCAAGCAGCGCGAAGAGCAGGTGACCGCCGTCATCAAGCCGGTGATCAGCGAGGTGCTCGCCGACCTCGAACCGCCGATGCGCGCCGGACTTGCGCGCGCCTATGCCCGCACCTTCGCCGCCGACCAGCTCGGCCAGTTCAATGCCTTCTTCGCCACCCCCGCCGGTCAGGCCTATGCCCGCGAATGGATGGCGCTGCAGGCCGATCCGGAGGTGATGCTGGCGATGATCAAGGCCGTCCCGCCACTGGCGGACAAGGTCATCGACCGCGCGCCGCAGGTCGAGGGTCAGCTCAAGGAGCTGCCGAAGGAACGCGCGCTGGCCGACCTGAGCGATGCCGAACTGCGCAAGCTCGCCAAACTGCTCAAGGTCGACGTCAAGACGCTCAAGGAAACGCGTGATTCGTGGGATGCGCCGGTCGAAACCACCGAAGCCGCGGCCAGCGACGAATGGAGCTATAGCGACGATGCCGTCGACGCGGCAGCCGATGCGGCCGCCGCAGCCGCGGACGATTACGATGCGGGCCACGACCGCTCCAACTGGTCCGAGGCCGACCGCAAGGCGGTCGAGGAACTGGAAGCGGCAACCTACGAAGCCGAACAGACCGCCACCGCCAACGCGCGCAAGCGGCTCGGCATGACCGATCCGACCTCATAGTCAGGAACGAAGACATGACCCATTACCCCACCCCCGACCATGCGCGGCTCGCCGAAACCGGCATGTATCGCCCCGACCTCGAATCCGATGCCTGCGGCGTCGGGCTGGTCGCCGCGACCGACGGCAAGCCGTCACGCCGCGTCGTCGATGCGGCGATCGAGGCGCTGCGCGCGGTGTGGCACCGCGGCGCGGTCGATGCCGACGGCAAGACGGGGGACGGGGCGGGCATCCATGTCGACCTGCCCGAACGCTTCTTCGATGATGCGATCGCGGCGTCGGGGCACAAGGTGCGCCCGAACCGCCTCGCCGTCGGCATGGTCTTCCTGCCGCGCACCGACCTGGGCGCGCAGGAGGCGTGCCGGACGATCGTCGAGGCGGAGATCATCGACGCGGGCTACACCATCTACGGCTGGCGGCAGGTGCCTGTCGACGTCTCGGTGATCGGCGACAAGGCGCAGCGCACGCGCCCGGAGATCGAGCAGATCATGATCGCCGGCCCGCTGCCCGAGGAGCAGTCGCTCGCCGAATTCGAAAAGCAGCTCTACCTCGTCCGCCGGCGGATCGAGAAGAAGGTGATCGCGGCGCAGATCCACGATTTCTATATCTGCTCCCTCTCGGGCCGCTCGATCATCTACAAAGGGCTGTTCCTGGCCGAGAGCCTGGCCGATTTCTATCCCGACCTGACCAACCGGCTGTTCGAAAGCCGGGTCGCGATCTTCCACCAGCGCTATTCGACCAACACCTTCCCGCAATGGTGGCTGGCCCAGCCCTTCCGCTGCCTCGCGCACAATGGCGAGATCAACACGATCCGCGGCAACCGCAACTGGATGAAGAGCCACGAGATCAAGATGGCGAGCCTCGCCTTCGGCGAGCATTCGGAGGACATCAAGCCGGTGATCCCCGCGGGCGCCAGCGACACCGCGGCGCTCGACGCGGTGTTCGAGACGCTGTGCCGCGCCGGCCGCGACGCGCCGACCGCGAAGCTGATCCTCGTTCCCGAGGCATGGGGGCACGACGACGATATCCCCGACGCGCACAAGGCGATGTACGCCTATCTCGCCAGCGTCACCGAGCCGTGGGACGGCCCCGCCGCACTGGCGATGACCGACGGCCGCTGGGCGGTGGCGGGGATGGACCGCAACGCGCTGCGCCCGCTGCGCTACACGCTGACCGCCGACAATCTGCTCGTCGTCGGATCGGAAAGCGGCATGGTGCTGCTGCCGGAGGCGAGCATTCGCAAGAAGGGCCGCCTCGGCCCCGGCCAGATGATCGCGGTCGATCTCGACGAAGGGACGCTTTACGAGGATCGCGCGATCAAGGACCGCATCGCCGGCGCGCAGGACTATGCCTCGCGCGTCAAGGGCTTCCGTACCATGGCCGACCTGCCGAAGGGCGGCAAGGCCAGCCTCCCCGCTTGGGACCGCGCCGAACTGCTGCGCCGCCAGGTCGCGGCGGGCCTGACGATGGAGGACATGGAACTGATCCTGTCGCCGATGGTCGAGGATGCCAAGGAAGCGATCGGATCGATGGGCGACGACACGCCGCTCGCGGTCATCTCGGACAAGCCGCGCCACGTCGCGCAATTCTTTCGCCAGAATTTCAGCCAGGTTACCAACCCGCCGATCGACTCCCTGCGCGAACGGCATGTGATGAGCCTCAACACCCGCTTCTCCAACCTCGGCAACATCCTCGACGAAAAGGGACAGAGCGCGCACGTCCTCGTCATCGATTCGCCGGTACTCGTCGGCGACGACTGGGATCGGTTGCGCGCCTATTTCGGCGACGCGGTCGCCGACATCGACTGCACCTTCGCCGCCGGCGACGACGCCTCGGCGCTGCGCGACGCGATCGCGCGCATCCGCCGCGAGGCGGAGGACGCGGTGCGCGCCGGGCGCAGCGAGCTGTTCCTGACCGACCAGGCCATCGGCCCCGACCGCGTCGGCGTCGCGATGGTGCTCGCCGCCGCCGCGGTCCACACCCATCTCGTGCGCAAGGGGCTGCGCAGCTACGCCTCGATCAACATCCGCTCGGCCGAGGTGCTCGACACCCACGCCTTCGCGGTGCTGGTCGGCGTCGGCGCAACCACCGTCCACGCCTATCTGGCCGAGGCGAGCATCGCCGATCGCCACGCGCGCGGCCTGTTCGGCGACCTGTCGCTCGACGACTGCCGCGCCCGGTTCCGCAAGGCGATCAACGACGGGCTGCTCAAGATCATGGCGAAGATGGGGATCGCGGTGATCTCCAGCTATCGCGGCGGCTATAATTTCGAGGCGGTCGGCCTGTCGCGCGCGCTCGTCAACGATCTCTTCCCCGGCATGCCGGCAAAGATTTCGGGCGAAGGCTATCAGTCACTGTTCATCAACGCGACCGACAAGCACGAGGCGGCGTTCGACAATCGCGTCATCGCGCTGCCCGTCGGCGGTTTCTACCGCCAGCGCGCGGGGGGCGAGGCGCACGCCTATTCGGCGCAGCTCATGCACCTGCTCCAGACCGCGGTCGCGACCGACAGCTATTCGACCTATCTGCAATTCTCGCGCGGGGTCGACGATCTGCCGCCCGTCTATCTGCGCGACCTGCTCGAATTCAACTTTCCGCAGCAGGGCGTTCCGCTCGACAGCGTCGAGGCGATCACCGAGATCCGCAAGCGCTTCGTCACCCCCGGCATGTCGCTCGGCGCGCTGTCGCCGGAGGCGCACGAGACGCTGGCGATCGCGATGAACCGCATCGGCGCGAAGGCGGTGTCGGGCGAAGGCGGCGAGGACAGCGCGCGCTATCATCCCTATCCGAACGGCGACAATGCCAACAGCAACATCAAGCAGATCGCCAGCGGCCGTTTCGGCGTCACCGCCGAATATCTGGGCGCCTGCGACGAGATAGAGATCAAGGTCGCGCAGGGCGCCAAGCCCGGCGAGGGCGGCCAGCTTCCGGGCTTCAAGGTCACCGAGTTCATCGCGCGGCTGCGCCATTCGACGCCCGGCGTGATGCTGATTTCCCCGCCGCCGCACCACGACATCTATTCGATCGAGGACCTCGCGCAGCTCATCTACGACCTCAAGCAGATCAACCCGCGCGCGCGCGTCTGCGTGAAGCTCGTCAGCTCCGCGGGCATCGGCACCGTCGCGGCGGGCGTCGCCAAGGCGCACGCCGACGTCATTCTCGTCTCGGGCAACACCGGCGGCACCGGCGCCAGTCCGCAGACCAGCATCAAATATGCCGGCACCCCGTGGGAAATGGGGCTGTCGGAGGTCAATCAGGTGCTGACCCTCAACGGGCTGCGCCATCGTATCCGCCTGCGCACCGACGGCGGGCTCAAGACCGGGCGCGACATCGTGATCGCGGCGATCCTCGGCGCCGAGGAGTTCGGCATCGGGACGCTCAGCCTCGTCGCGATGGGTTGCATCATGGTGCGCCAGTGCCATTCGAACACCTGCCCGGTCGGCATCTGCACCCAGGATGAAAAGCTGCGCGCCAAATTCGGCGGTAGCCCCGAAAAGGTCATCAACCTGATGACCTTCATCGCCGAGGAGGTGCGCGAGATTCTCGCCCGGCTAGGCTGCCGCAGCCTCGACGAGGTGATCGGGCGCACCGAACTGCTGCGTCAGGTCAGCCGCGGCGCCGAGCATCTCGACGATCTCGACCTCAACCCGCTGCTGGCCAAGGTCGACGCGCCCGACGAGGAACGCCGGTCGCAGGGGCCGAACTTCCGCAACCCGGTGCCCGACAGCCTCGACGCGCAGATACTGAGCGACGCGAAACCGCTGTTCGAGCGCGGCGAGCGGATGCAGCTCACCTACAATGTCCGCAACACGCACCGCGCCGTCGGCACCCGGCTGTCGGCGGAGGTCACCGCGCGGTTCGGGATGAACGGGCTGGCCGACGACCATGTCCAGGTGCGTCTGCGCGGCACCGCGGGCCAGTCGCTCGGCGCCTTCCTGTGCAGCGGCATCACGCTCGAGGTGTTCGGCGACGCCAACGACTATGTCGGCAAGGGTCTGTCGGGCGGCCGCATCGTCGTGCGCCCGACGGTGTCGAGCCCGCTGGTCAGCCAGCACAACAGCATCGTCGGCAACACCGTGCTCTATGGCGCGACCGCGGGCACGCTGCTCGCGGCGGGGCAGGCGGGCGAGCGCTTCGCGGTGCGCAACTCGGGCGCGCGCGTCGTGATCGAGGGCTGCGGCGCGAACGGCTGCGAATATATGACCGGCGGCACCGCGGTGATTCTCGGCCCCGTCGGCTCGAACTTCGGCGCCGGCATGACCGGCGGCATGGCCTTCGTCCTCGACGAGGACGGCAGCTTCGAACGCCATGCGAACGGCGAATCGATCCAGTGGCAGCGGCTCGACAGCGCGCATTGGGAGGACGTGCTGAAGGCGCTGATCGCCGAGCATGCCGCGGCGACGGGCAGCCGCTGGTCGGCCGAAATCATGTCCGACTGGGACCGTCGCCGCGCGCAGTTCTGGCAGGTCTGTCCGAAGGAGATGGTCGCCCGCCTCGCCCACCCGCTCAGCGACGCCGATATCGCGGTCGAAGCGGCGGAATGACGTGGACGCGGCATGGACGGCATGCCGCGTTCAGCGCAGCGAAAGCGACTCGCGCCTATGATCCGCGCTTCGATTTTCGGTCGAAAGGACGACGCCATGCGCTGGACCATCGCTGCCCTCCCCCTGCTCGCGCTCGCGGCACCGCTGCCTGCGGCGGCGGGCGAACATGATACGCGCGGCGCCGTCGCGGCGCTGAACGACCCCCTGCTCCAGGATCGCATGGCCGACACGGTGACGGCGCTGGTCGGGGCGCTGATGCAGCTCAACGTCGGCCCGCTCGCGCAGGCCGTGGCGCAGATCGACCCCGAATCCGACGCCGCCTACATCCCGCCCGACGCGACGCTGGGCGAGGTCGCGGGCAAGGACGATCCCTATTATGCCGAGCGGATGGGCGACGACGTCCGCGCCGGCGCGCGCATGGCCGGCCACGCGGCCTCGGCGCTGGCGGCCTATGCCCCGGTCCTCAAGGACATGGCGCGCGACCTTGCCGCCCAATGGGAACGCGAACGCGACGCCGCGCGGCGCTGAAAACCGCCATAGCCGTTGCGCCCCGCAGCCGCTATGTCGAAGCCATGTGGCAACTCTATCAATTTCCGCTTTGTCCCTTTTCCCGCAAGATCAGGCTTTTGCTGGGCGAAAAGGGGGTCGGCTATGAATTGCTGCGCGAGTCGCCGTGGGAGCGGCGCGACGAGTTCATCGACCTCAATCCCGCCGGCCGCACCCCGGTGATGGTCGACGAGGGTCGCGGGCAGGTGCTGATCGACAGCAACGCGATCGCCGAATATTTCGAGGAGACGGTCGAGGGCAAGGCGATGATCAACGGCACCGCTGCGCAGCGTGCCGAGATCCGCCGTCTGGTCGCGTGGTTCGACCAGGATTTCTTCTACGAGGTGACGGGCCCGCTGCTGTTCGAGCGGATGCAGAAGCGCATCGTCCACCGCCAGCCCCCCGACGGCGGCGCGTTGCGCGAGGCGATGAAGGCGGCGAACAACCACCTCGACTATGTCGACTATCTGATCGACCACCGCACGTGGCTCGCCGGCGCGACGATGAGCCTCGCCGACCTCGCCGCCGCCGCGCACATCTCGGTCGCCGACTATCTGGGCGGCATCGACTGGACCGGGCACGAGCAGACCAAGGGCTGGTATTCGGGGCTCAAGTCGCGCCCCAGCTTCCGCCCGCTGCTCGCCGAGCGGATGGAGATCATCGCCCCGCCGAAATACTACGAAGACGTGGACTTTTGACGCGCCACGGAATGCGAAGCGTTCCGAAGCAGCCTGCCCCTGCGAAGGCAGGGGTCAACCCTCGCGAAAGCGGGGGTCGGTGGCACGCTGTCACCGTCGCATCGGGGCGGACAACCGCAACCCGGGCCCGGCCTCCATCTACCCCCGGCGCCGCGCCGTCAGCAGATAGTTGAGCGCCTCGCTGCCGCCGAGCTTGAACCCCCGCGCCGGCGACGGCGACAGGCCGGTGCGGTCGACCACCTCCAGCCCCGCCCCCTCGATCAGGCCGGTCAGTTCGTCGGGCCGCAGGAAGCGGTCCCAGTCGTGGGTGCCGCGCGGCACCGCGCCGACCCGCTCGGCCGCCTCGACGAGCAGCAGCTTCGACAGCGTCGTGCGGTTCGGCGTCGACAGGATCATCAGCCCGTCCGGCGCGAGCCGCGCCGCCAGTTCGGCGACGAAGGCGGCCGGGTCGGCGACATGCTCGACCACCTCCATCGAGGTGACGAGGTCGAAGGTCGCGGGCGGCAGCGCGGCCAGTTCGCCCGCGTGATAGGCGATCGCCAGCCCCTGCCCCGCCGCATGCGCGCGCGCCGCGCCGATATTCTCGGGTGCCGCGTCGACGCCCGTCACCGCCGCGCCCATGCGCGCCAGCGGCTCGGCGAGCAGCCCGGCGCCGCAGCCGACATCGAGCGCGGACCTGCCGGCAAGCGGACGGCGCTCGCGGCTGTCGGCGTGCCAGTGCGCGTCGATCTGCTCCCGGATATAGGCGAGGCGGACCGGGTTCAGGCGATGGAGCATCGCCGAGGACCCGCGCGGGTCCCACCAGTCGGCGGCGAGCGCCCCGAAATGGGCGGCTTCCTGCGGATCGATCGTCGCGGCGTTCATGCCCCGCGATGTGGCACTCCTGCCCCGGCGACGCAAGAAAATTGCCGTCCGGGCGCGGTCGACGCGGCATCGGAACGCCTGCGATTGCCCGCAGCCAAGAAAATATATCCCCGCCGCCCGCTCGCCGCCTTGCCATAGCCCCTCCCCTTGCCTAACAGCGGCGCGCCCGCAGGATTCCACGGAAAAGTTGCAGGCGATACCAGTTGCGGAAGGCAGGACGAGATGGCGCGGATCGTGATGAAATTCGGAGGCACGTCGATGGCGGGCACCGAGCGGATTCGCACCGTCGCGAAACTCGTCGCGCGCGAAGTGGCTCAGGGCAACGAGGTCGCCGTGGTCGTCTCCGCGATGGCGGGCGAGACCGATCGGCTGGTCAATTTCTGCCGCGAGGCCAACCCGCGCTACGACCCCGCCGAATATGACGTCGTCGTCGCATCGGGCGAACAGGTGACGTCGGGCCTGCTCGCGCTGACCCTGCAGGCGATGGGCACGCCGGCGCGAAGCTGGCTGGGCTGGCAATTGCCGATCCGCACCGAGGAGGTCCACGCCCGCGCCCGCATCCACGAGATCGAGACCGGCGCGCTGTCCGCGGCGATGGCGCGCGGCGAAGTGGCGGTGATCCCGGGCTTTCAGGGCCTGATGGAGGACGGCCGCGTCGCGACGCTCGGCCGCGGCGGGTCGGACACCAGCGCGGTCGCGGTCGCGGCGGCGGTAAAGGCGGACCGCTGCGACATCTACACCGACGTCGACGGCGTCTACACCACCGACCCGCGCATCGTCGCACGCGCCCGCAAGCTCGATTATGTGACCTACGAGGAAATGCTCGAACTGGCGAGCGTCGGCGCCAAGGTGCTCCAGACCCGCTCGGTCGGACTCGCGATGAAGGAAGGCGTGCGCGTGCAGGTGCTCTCCAGCTTCGTCGAGGGCGACGAGGCGCCGAAGCGGGGCACGATGATCGTCAGCGATCAGGAAATAGAGGAACTCCACATGGAACGGCAGCTCATCACCGGCATCGCTCTGGCCAAGAATGAGGCGAAGATCATCGTCACCCGCGTGCCCGACCGCCCGGGCGCGGTCGCCAGCATCTTCGGCCCGCTGGCCGCGGCGGGGATCAACGTCGACATGATCATCCAGAATGTCGGCCGCGACAAGGGCGAGACCGACGTGACCTTCACCGTGCCCGAAACCGACCTCATCCGCTCGATCGACCTGCTGGAGGCCGCGAAGGACAAGATCGGCTTCAACCGTATCCTGTCGGACGACAAGGTCGCGAAGATCAGCGTCGTCGGCGTCGGGATGAAGAGCCACGCCGGCGTCGCGAGCACGATGTTCCGCGCGCTCGCGGACCGCGGCATCAACATCCAGGCCATCTCGACCAGCGAGATCAAGGTCAGCGTGCTGATCGACGAGGACGAGACCGAACTCGCGGTGCGCGTGCTGCACACCGCCTACGGGCTCGACGCCGAACAATAGCCTCCCCCGCGACCTGTCGACGCATCCCCATCGGTCCGTCGCAGACGGGGAACATTGGACCGGTCCCGCGAGTTTCCTGTTCGCCGCAGCATGACGGTATGCCTGCGGCATTTTGCAGGAGACTGAAAATGGCCAACCCGAACCAGCAGGGTCAGAACCCCCAGAAGGGAGGCCGCGATCAGGGTCGCGAGCAGCAACAGCAGCAGCAGGGCGGTCAGAACCGCCAGCAGGGCGAACAGCCGCGCCGCGATCAGCAGAATCGCGAACCGCAGCAGCGCTGACAAGACTGCATGAAAAAGGGGCCGCCCCAGCCGGGACGGCCCCTTTTTGCTGCGCCGGTCAGAAACGCGCCTTGATCGTTCCGCCCCATGTGCGCGGGTCGCCGGGCAGGCCGGTAATCAGGCCCGTATTGCCCGGCCCGACGCTGAGCTGGTCGATATAGTTCCGATCGAAGGCATTGCGGACCCAGGCGAAGAGGTCGAAGCCGCTCTCCGTCCGGAACCCGGCGCGGAAGTTCGACAGCGAATAGCCCTTGACCCAGGTATAGGCCGACGGCGTCGGGTTCGACGACCAGTCGGACCGGTAGCTGCCGTCATAGCCGAAATAGAATTGCCCATCCTGGTCGAAGAGCTTCGACTCCGCATTGACCTCGGCCCCGAAAGAAAAGGCCCATTTCGAAACCCCCGGCAGCCGCTGGCCCGAAACATCGCAGTTCGGCGGACTGTTCGTCCCGCCCGACTGCTCGGGCGCGCACGGCGCATCGACGAATTTCACATATTTGGCGTCCGTATAGGCGCCGTTGACATAGGCCCGGAAGCGTTCGCTCGGACGGATCGAGAAATCGCCCTCGACGCCCTGCGTCCGCACCTTCCCCGCATTGGCAAGATAGCCGCGCAGCACGCCGAACTGGCCGTTGTTCACATTGGCCTGGAAATTCTTGATGTCGGTGCGGAAGGCGGTGAGGTTGAAGGTCGCGCGGCGATCCCAGAACTCCGTCTTGATGCCGACCTCATAGTGATTGACCGACTCCGGCTTCACCGTCGCGGCGCCGAGCAGCGGATTGTTGTTCGCATCGTTCGGCACGCCATTCTGGTTGATCCCACCCGATTTGAACGTCTTGGCATAGGTCGCATAGAAGAGCAGGTCGCGCGTCGCCTTGTATGTCGCGGTCAGGTCATAGCTGAAGTTCCAGTCGCTGAACTCGGGCGCATATTCCTGCGGCGCGAACACGCCGAGCCGCGCGAGCGTGACCGCGTCGGTCGGCCCGAAAACGACCGGCGTTCCGTCGCCCGCGAAGACGCGCCGCTGATAAAAGCCCTCCTTCTTGTCGTAGTTCAGCCGGACGCCGGGCTGGATCGTGAACTGGTCGCTGATCTTCCAGCTCGCCTTCCCGAACAGTGCGGCGCTGGTATTTTTCAGGAACTGGGTGTTGATCGCGGTCAGCCCGTCGAGCACCGACGGGGTGCAAGCAAGCTGGTTCGACGCACTCGGACCGCAACCGGTCACCAGCGGATCGAAGAGCGTCGAATCGCTTCCTGGATTGAGCGTCCAGCGGCTCGATGCCGGGCCGTGCTGTTCGGTTCCCTGCGTGTCGATGCGCTGGTAATAGTAGAAGCCGCCGAGCACGAAGTCGAAGCGGTCGCCGGTATAATTATAGCGCAGTTCCTGCGTATACTGGTTCTGCTGCGACGGGTTCTGCGACTTGGTGACGATCGGCAGGCCGGTGAAGTCGCGATCGTTCTCGGGCTGCCAATCCCAATAGCGCCACGCGGTGACCGAGGTCAGCGTGCCGGGGCCGACGTCCCATTTGACGCGCAGCGCGACACCGCCGATCTCGTTCCCGGCGTTGAGGCTGGCGTCGAGATCGGTCAGCCGGTCATAGGGATTGGTGCTCGGCACGGTATAGCCCTGCGCCGCAGCCAGCGCGGCATATTGACGGTTCAGCGGGCGCTGCGTCGCGCCGGTGCGGACGAATACCGAGGCGCAGCATACCGCATCCTGCTTGCTCCAGTCGCCCGACAGGGTGACGCTGAGATCATCATTCGGCTGCCACAGCAACTGGCCGCGAATGCCGATATTGTCCTGGCTCTGGACCCAGCGGTCGGTGGTGACGTTATAGATGGTGCCGCGGCGGCTGGTCGAAGAAAGCGCGATGCGCGCCGCGAGATGGTCGGTGAGCGGGCCCGAGATGGCGGCCTTCGCCTGCTTGAAATTCAGATTGCCGATGCTGATCTCGGCCTTGCCCTCGAAATCGAAGGTCGGCTGGTTGGTCGTGATGTTGATCGCGCCGGCGGTGGTGTTCTTGCCATAGAGCGTGCCCTGCGGCCCGCGCAGCACCTCGATCTGCGCGACGTCGAGGAAATCGAAGGTCGCGGAGGCGACGCGCGAATAATAGACGTCGTCGACATAGATGCCGACCCCCTGCTCGATCCCATCGTTGGTCAGGCCGAAAGGCGCGCCGATGCCGCGGATGTTGACTGCGGTATTGCGCGGGTTCGACGAATAGAATTGCAGCGTCGGCGCCAGTTGCTGGAGCCGCCCGACGTTGAAACTGCCGGTGTTGTCGATCTGGTCGCCGCCGACGACCGAAATGGCGATCGGCACGTCCTGCGCGGTTTCGGCACGGCGGCGCGCGGTGACGACGATGTCGCCGCCATAGCTGCCGCTGCCTTGGGCATTGGGGGCCGCATCGAGGGCCGCATCGGGCCGGGGCGCATCGCCGGCCTCCTGTGCGGCGGCGGGCTCTGCCGCGAACAGCAGGGCAAGGGCAAGGGTCCAATAGGATGCCGGAAAGGTCCGGCGGACGGAAGAATATCGGGCAGTCATGGCAATTTCCTGTTGCAAGAAAATTGCCACATCCGGTGGTCCGGTCTGCGGCAGTCGTGGGGGATTATCCCCCGGTCGGGAGCTTGGATCAGTTGGGGTAGCGGTGCCGTTCAGTCACATCGACCTGCACCAGCCGCCCTTCGTGAACGGTGAGCTGGATCGCACCGAAGCGCAGCTTTTCGAGCGCGTCGAGCACCGTCTGGATCGCGCGGGGCACCGGCTCGCGATCCGGTTTGGCGTGAGTATCGCTTGTCATGTCATCCCTTTCCCTCTCGTGAATCGTCTGGAGTCGTCGCGCCAGACTAAATCTAGTTTTTTGGTTGACAATGATTGATTTGCTTTGTGCGCCAAAAGGAGCGGTTGGCGCGCCGAACGGAATCGGGCGCGCGACCGGACGTTGACGGCGAATGCGGCAATCCATTGCGCCGGCGCCCCGCTGCTGGCAAAGGCGCTTGCGATGAGCAAATTGAATGAACTGATGGCGCGCGGCACCGAACTTCTCGGCAGCGATTACGCCATCCTCTGCGGCGCGATGAGCTGGGTTTCTGAGCGCCACCTGGTCAGCGCGATCAGCAATGCCGGCGGCTTCGGCGTCATCGCCTGCGGCGCGATGACCCCCGAACTGCTCGATGCGGAGATCGCGGCGACCAGGACGCTCACGAAGCGCGGCTTCGGCGTCAACCTGATCACCATGCACCCCCAGCTTTTCGACCTGATCGCCGTGTGCACCAGCCACGGCGTCGGGCATGTCGTGCTGGCGGGGGGCCTGCCGCCGAAGGGCAGCCTCGAGGCGATCAAGGCATCGGGCGCGAAGGTCATCTGCTTCACGCCGACGCTGGCGCTGGGAAAGAAGCTGGTCCGCTCGGGCGTCGATGCGCTGGTGATCGAGGGGATGGAGGCGGGCGGCCATATCGGCCCCGTCTCGACCAGCGTCCTCGCGCAGGAGATATTGCCCGAACTGGCGGGCGAGGTGCCGATCTTCGTCGCGGGCGGCATCGGCCGCGGTGAGGCGATCGCCGGCTATCTGGAAATGGGGGCTTCGGGCGTCCAGCTCGGCACGCGCTTCGTCTGCGCGACCGAAAGCATCGCGCACCCCGCCTTCAAGAAGGCCTTCATCCGTGCCTCGGCGCGCGACGCGATCGCCAGCGTGCAGATCGACCCGCGCCTGCCGGTGATCCCGGTCCGTGCGCTCAAGAACGCCGGGACCGAAGCCTTCACCGCCAAGCAGCGCGAGGTCGCGAATTTGCTCGACGCCGGGACGGTCGACATGCCCGCCGCCCAGCTGGAGATCGAGCATTACTGGGCGGGCGCGCTGCGCCGCGCGGTGATCGACGGCGACGTCGAAAACGGCTCGTTAATGGCAGGGCAATCTGTCGGCATGGTAACAGGCGAAGAGAGCGTCGCAGAGATTATCGCATCGCTGGCACGGCAGGCCGAAGCGGCCTTGCAAACTCGGGGTTGACGCCGCATCGCAGGTGCGGTTGGGGAGAAGGTCATGAAATTGTCGCGCAAGATCATCGTAGCCGGGCTGCTGGCGAGCGTCGCCGCCTGCGCCCCGAAGCCGCCGCCGCCGCCACCCCCGCCGCCGCCGCCGCCGCCGGTGGTGATCGTGGTGCCGCCGCGTCCGCTGCCGCCGGGCAGCGCCTCGCTGACCCAGATCCTGCCGGGCCGCGCGCTCGACGGCCGCTTCGTCACGGCGAACAGCAACCTCAGCGGCGACCGCGCCTTCTGGCAGCTCAAGATCGGGCTCAACGTCGCCGCGATCGGGTGTCGCGGGCTCGAGGAAGCGTCGCTGGTCTCGGCCTACAACAACATCATCAAGACGCACGCCAAGGTGATCCGATCGAGCGAAAAGACGGTGATCAGCGAGCTCGGCAAGGAAACGAAGACCAACGGCATCTCGGCGCGCGACAAGCTGTCGACGCAGCTTTTCAACTATTTCGCGCAGCCCCCGGCGCAGCGCGATTTCTGCCCGCGCGCCAACGAGGTCGCCCAGCTCGTCTCGACCTCCCCCAGCGCGCAGGTCGTCGAACAGGCGGGGACGCTGCTCGCGAGGCTCGACCAGCCCTTCGTCGATTTCTATGAGGCCTATGCCCGGTATCAGGCCGACGTCGCGGCGTGGGACGCCAAATATGCCCCGGCGCCGGCGATCATGACGACGCCGGCGATCGACACCGCGGTGCAGCCGGCGACCGGCACGGTCACGGCGCCGGTCGACGGCTGAGCCTTTTCGCGGGGGGATGCGCGCGGCAGCGATGGCGTTGCCGCCGGGCTTCTGATAGCAGGGCTGGCGATGACCAATGCCCCTCCCCCGCCCTCGACCGCCGCGCAGTCGGCCCGCACGATCCTGACGCGGCTGCACGAGGTGATGGCGTCGCGCACCAATGCGCAGGGAAAGCTCAACCAGGTCGTCGGCATCATCGGCGAATGCCTCCACAGCGAGGTCTGCTCGATCTATCTGCTGCGTGGCGGCACGCTCGAACTCTATGCGACGCGCGGCCTCAACCAGGATGCGGTGCACGTCACCCGCCTCGCGCTCGGCGAAGGGCTGGTCGGCACGATCGCCCAGCAGATCGAGACGCTGAACCTCGACGAGGCGGCCGCGCACCCGGACTTTTCCTATCGCCCGGAAACCGGCGAGGAACTGTTCCACAGCTTCGCCGGCGTCCCGATCATCCGCCGCGAGCAGGCGGTCGGGGTGCTTTGCGTCCAGCAGAGCGACCCGCGCCGCTATGAAGAGATCGAGATCGAGACGCTGCAGACCGTCGCGATGGTGCTGTCCGAACTGATCGCCAACGCCGACCTCGTCGACACCACCGCGCGGATCGACGCCGCGGCGGCCGATCAGTCGGCGCAGCGGCTGACCGGCCAGAAGCTCGTCGACGGCATGGGGGCCGGCATCGCGGTGTTCCACCAGCCGCGCATCACCATCGAACATACGGTCGCCGACGATATCGAGGCCGAGCGCCACCGCGTTTACGCCGCCTTCGACAAGATGCGCGAGCAGATCGACCGGATGGCCAGCCAGGCGGAGTTCGGCATCGGCGGCGAGCATGAGGAGGTTCTCGAAACCTACAAGATGTTCGCCTATGACGAGGGCTGGTCGCGGCGGATCAACGAGGCGATCGACAGCGGCCTGACCGCCGAGGCGGCGATCGAGCGCGTCCAGCAGCGCACCCGGATGCGGATGCGCCAGATCGACGACCCGCTGCTGCGCGACCGCATGCACGATCTGGAGGATCTGTCGAACCGGCTGATCCGCATCGTGTCGGGACAGATGGGCACCGCGGCGCAGATGGGCCTGCGGCACGATTCGATCCTGATCGCGCGCAACCTGGGCCCCGCCGAACTGCTCGAATATGACCGGCGGCGGCTCAAGGGCGTGGTGCTCGAGGAAGGCTCGCTGACCGCGCATGTCATCATCGTCGCGCGCGCGATGGGGGTGCCGGTGCTCGGCCGCGCCCGCGCGGTGCGCACCGCGGTCCGCGAAGGCGACCTGCTGCTTCTCGACGCGGGCGCCGGAACGCTGCACGTCCGCCCGACGCAGGCGGTGCAGGACGCGTTCGACGCCAAGCTCGAACTGTCGCAGAAGCGCCGCGCGAGCCTCGCGGCGCTGCGCGACCTGCCCGCGGTCACCCGCGACGGCGTGCCGATCGAACTGATGATCAACGCCGGATTGCGCGAGGACATCGCCGCGCTCGACCTGACCGGCGCCGGCGGGATCGGGCTGTTCCGCACCGAGTTCCAGTTTCTCGTTTCCGCCACCCTGCCCCAGCGCGAGCGGCAGCAGCGGCTCTATCGCGACGTGCTCGACGCAGCGGGCGACCGCCCGGTGGTCTTCCGCACCGTCGACATCGGCGGCGACAAGTCGCTGCCCTACATGAATGTCGACGAGAATGCGCTGGAGGAGAATCCGGCGATGGGCTGGCGCGCGCTGCGCCTCGCGCTCGACCGCGAAGGCCTGCTCAAGGTCCAGGCGCGCGCGCTGATGGAGGCGGCCGCCGGGCGGACGCTGAACGTCATGTTCCCGATGGTGTCCGAACCGTGGGAATATGAAGCGGCGCGCGATCTGTTCGTTCGCCAGCGCGCCTGGCTGAAACAGCATGACAAGAAGCTGCCCGCCGCGATCCGCTACGGCGCGATGCTGGAGGTGCCGGGGCTGATCGAAACGCTCGACCTGATGCTGCCGCATCTCGACTTCCTGTCGATCGGCACCAACGACCTCACCCAGTTCCTGTTCGCCGCCGACCGCGCCCACCCGCGCCTTGCCGAGCGCTACGACTGGCTGTCGCCGACGGTGATGCGCTACATCGCGCGCGTGGTGAGGATCGTCGCGGACAGCAAGGTCCAGCTCGGCGTGTGCGGAGAGATGGGCGGCCGCCCGCTGGAGGCGATGGCATTGCTCGGCGTCGGGATCGAGCGATTGTCGATCACCCCGGCGGGCGTCGGCCGGGTCAAGGCGATGATCCGCTCGCTCGACCTCGGCGCGCTGCGCGCCGACATTCCGGCGATACTGGCGCACCCCTCCTCCACCCCGCGCGCGCAATATCTCGACTGGGCAAAGGCGCATGGGGTGGACCTGGGGGAATAGCCGCGCGATTTCACCGGACCCGGACAGTCGGAAGCCGGATTCTAACAGCCCGTTAACCAATTGCCTCTAGCTTCCGGAAAGCATCTGAAGCGGTCCGGAAGTGGGAGTTTGCCGAAACATGTTCATGCGTGCCGGCCAATTCGATGCGGCGCTTGCGCTGGATGACGACGCCGCGCCGACCATCGCCGTCCTGCTGCCGTGCTACAACGAAGGGCTTGCGATCGGCACGGTGATCGAACGTTTCCGCGCCGCGCTGCCGACCGCGAAAATCTATGTCTACGACAATAACAGCAGCGACGGGTCGGCGGACATCGCACGGGCCGCCGGGGCTGTCGTGCGCAGCGAACCCCGGCAAGGCAAGGGTTTCGTGGTCCGCCGCATGTTCGCGGATATCGATGCCGACATCTATGTGATGTGCGACGCCGACGAAACCTATGACGCGGCCGTCGCCGGCGATCTTGTCGACCGGCTGGTCGAACATGGCCTCGACATGATCGTGGGAACGCGCGTCGATGTCAGCGGGACCGCCTATCGCCCGGCGCATCGGTTCGGCAACTGGATGCTGACGTCGCTCGTGCGCACGATGTTCGGCGGCGGCTTCAGCGACATGCTGAGCGGCTATCGCATCTTTTCCCGCCGCTTCGTCAAATCCTTCCCACAGATGTCGCAGGGGTTCGAGATCGAAACCGAGCTGACGATCCACGCCCTGCAACTCGGCATGCCGACCGGCGAAATGCCGACGCACTTCAAGGATCGCCCGAGCGGATCGGAGAGCAAGTTGCGCACCATTTCCGACGGTGTGCGCATCCTGTGGACGATCGGAACTTTGCTCAAGCAGGAAAGGCCGTTCCTGCTGTTCGGCGTTGCATGCCTGGGCCTCGCCGCCTTGTCCCTGTTGCTCGGCTACCCGGTCATTGCGGAGTATCTGCGCAGCGGGACGGTGCCTCGCCTTCCCACCGCCGTTCTGGCCACCGGGATGATGATCCTGGCTTTCCTCAGCCTGTTCAGCGGGCTGATACTCGACACGGTCACGCGCGGGCGCAAGGAAGCGAAGCTGCTACGCTATCTCCAGATTCCGGGCACGCACACGATGCGGGATCGCGTCGCGGAAAGGCCGCCGACCGTCGCCGGGACAAGGGAAGCTAGACTCCGATGACTTTGGATTGACCCACTTCGTCATTGCGACCCCGGCCCTGATCGGCAATTACCCCCTTCCGACAGGTAAGCGTTCCCCGGCGAAAGCCGGGGTCCAGCTACGTGCGCCTGCCTCGCATGGCCCCCGGCTTTCGCCGGTAATCACCAGCGTCCTTGTCTTAAGGGTATAAACGCCGACCTGATCCGGGGGAAGAATCCAGGGCGTTTTACGCACACTCTGGATTGCCGCGCGGCTTCGCCGCTCGCAATGACGAGTCCATTCGATGTCATCACGCTCTAACGCCTGTCGGCGGCAGCGGAACGGCCGAACAGGCCGAAAGCGCTGAGCAGCATGACCGCCAGAGTGGCGGGAATGTTGACGATACGCAGGACGAGGATCGCCAGAATCATCGGCCCGGCGGGACCATCGAGCAATTCGGCGACGGCCGCCCAGCCCCATTCCGTGATGCCGAGATTGCCGGGAGTCAGGGCCGCAAGCGCCGATCCCTGAACCACCGCGAAACCCCAGACGGCCGATGTCACCGACAGGCCGGTTCCGATCAACAGCACCGCTGCAACGGAGCGGAGGCCGATGAACAGATATCGCACGATGCTGAGCGACAGGAGGCGCGTCGTCGTTTCGGGCGCATCCAGCCCCTTGTCGCGTGCGAACTGCAAAGCCTGCCGGACCCGGCCCGCCCCCGGCGCACCGGCGGGAATGAATCGGAGCGCGGCCGACAAGGGCGGTATCGACCGGAACAGCCACGGGGAAATCAGCACGGTGAAGGCCAATGCGAGCGCAACGCATGCGATGGCCATGGCCGGCGGCACGCCCAGCAGAAACAGGGCCAGACAGCCAGCGGCGCAAAGGACCAGAACCGCCACATCGAACAGCTGGTCGTAAACGGTGACGCTGGCGCCCTGGAGAAAACTTCCTTCGAGATGCAGGCGGGTAACCGCGCCGCGGATCGCTCCGCTCGCCAGAAAGGTGGGAACCACCTGTCCGACAAGGGCGGTCAGGGCGGAATAGAAGACGAGCATGGGAAGCGGAAAGGCACCGCTTTCGCCGTTCGCGAAATGCCTCTGCAGCAAACGCCATTTCAGCGCGCCGACGATCGACTGTCCTCCGATCGAGACGACACAGACAAGGAACAATATCGCACCATGCTCGCGAACCGGCCGGGAGATGTCATGCCAGCGCAAGTCGCCGAAGCGCACGGCGAGGCCAACGAGAAGTATCGCCAGCAGAACAGTCGCCGCGCTCGCCCCCCAGCGCCGCGCCCGCGATCCTCCCGGTTGCCACGGCGGCGTTATTTGCAAAGCCCGGATGCCTTCACAACAATCGCTTCCCATTTTCGGCAACAGTGCCAATAGAGGGCATATGCCCGAATTGCTGATGATCTCCAGCCATTTCATCGACCATGGCGGCGGTCTCGAGCGGGTTGCGGACGACCTTGCAAGGCGATTGGCAGAGGATGGTCGTTTTGCCGTGACGCTGGCCGCGCATGGCCCCGCTCCATCCGGGCTCGCTTACCGAACGCTGGCATTGCGCGCGAGCAGCATCGTCGAGCGCCTGACCGGCCTGCCCCTCCTGTTCCCTCATCCAGCGGACCTGCTCGCACTGGCGAAGGCGGTGCGGAAGGCCGATGTCGTCGTCCTTCACGACAATCTCTATCTGGCAAATCTGATCGCCCAGTGGATTGCGCAGCGGCGCGCGATACCGACCATCCTGATCAAGCACAGCGGCTGGGTTCACAGCCCATCGGCCGTCATGCGGACTGCCCAATCCATCGCGAACCGGCTGGTCCTCGGGCCATCGCTGCGCTCGGCGACCCGCTGCATCGCGGTCACGGCAGCCAAGCGCGACAGCCTGTCGCATCTGGCAAGGGGGCGGAATATCGACGTCATCGAGAATGGCATCGACACCTCTCTCTTTTCCATTCAGGAGATCGAGCGGGACATCGACGTCCTTTTCGTCGGCCGCTTCGTGGCCAAGAAGGGGGTCGGACTGGTCGAGCGCCTCGCCGCGCAGATGCCCGAATGCCGCTTCCTATGTGCGGGCTTCGGCCCGGCAGCGCCACAACCCACGCGCGCCAATATCCGTGTCGTGGACCGGCCGGACCCGGCCGAGATCGCGCGTCTCTATGCGCAGGCACGGGTCGTCGTCGTCCCGGCCCACAGCGAAGGCACGCCCCTCGTCGTTCCCGAAAGCCTGGCCTGCGGCACCCCGGTCATCGCAAGCACGCACGCGGCCCATCCAGCGCTGCCCCTCGCAGCCATTTTGCCGATCGACCTCGACTGGCCGGACGCCGTCGTCCGGCAATGGAAGGCGGCGATCGCCGCCGCCCTGGCCGAAAAGGCCGATCCCCATCGCCTTCACAAGGCGGTGACCGACCATTTCAGCCTGATTGCCACGGCCGGACGCTATGCCGCATTGATCGAGGAGGTTGTCGGCGTGCCCTATGCCCTTCCGGAGCGGCGGAGCGCGCGTCCGGAAGATTCAATCGACGATATCGCATCCGGCGTTTCGTAATTTTTGCTCCACAGCCCGATCGGCGCTGTCGTCTCCCGTTGCGCTGCGAAGGCCGTAATAGGCAAGAATCGGTTCCAGCGCCTTGCCGTCGATGAACGCGACCGAGGGTCGCTCGGCACAGATCGCCAGCGCCGCCGCGGAGTCTATTTTTTCACGCCACAGGCGCAGCGGGCGCCGGTCCAGATAGGGCGGATTGACGATGAGATCGGTGGCAAAGGGCGCGTCGCTTCCGCCGATGACGACATAGTCAGCGTCCATCCGGTCGATCTGCTTCGAAATGCGGGCCGAAGGGGCATAAAAGGCGTGCGCCATCCACATCTGCACCGGCAGCAGAACCGCGATGCCGGCAAGCGTCGTGCGGATCAGCAACGGACGCCAGCGCGGCAGGTCGGCAGGCATCGATTTCCAGCCGAACAGCGCGAGCAGGATGGCATTGCCGATGAGCCCGTGAAGATAACGATAGCCGAAACCATGCCCCTGATAGGGCAGGATGACCGTCATGACGACGACGGTCAGCGCGATGCTGCTGGCCAGTGCCGCCGCCAGCCGGTCCCGGCGCACGGCTCCCAGCCCGACCATCGCAAGCGGAAGCAGCAGCACAGGCCCCCAGGCGACGAAGCGCAGCAGATTGGACGCCATATCCGCCGCGCGGAGGTCGTTATCCTTCGCCAGCGCCGTCGTCAGCCGATTCAGATAGTCCGCGGTGCCGCCTCCCCCTGCCGGGGGCGCCATTTGCACGATGGACGCCATCCATGTCGGCCAAAGGTACCAGAAATAGCCGATCGCCAGATAGCCGGCGAAGTAGAGCGCCGCGCGCCGCCAGCTTCTTTCGAGCAGCAGCAACGACAGGACGGGGGCCGCGAAAAGCGGATGCATGATCGGCTGGTGGAGCCCGACGGCGACGAAAGCGACGACGAGCGCCATTGCGTCCGACCATGTCCGGCGCTGCAGGAACAGCCGCAGCCAGACGAGGTTGAGCGCGAGATGCCCCGGCATGGCGTAGGCCGTCATCCCGTTGGCGAGGATCTGCGCCGAACCGATGTAGAGCAGCAGGCCGACCACCGCCGGCTCGCGATCCTCCGGCCATATCCGCCGCGCACAACTCCAGAGCGCCAGCCCGCCGATCAGCGTCATCAGCGGGCCGGTCAGCGCCGGGGTCGCGAATGCGCCGACGATCGCGCGAAGGGCTGCGTTCAGGGGCAGATAGTCGGAAATCCAGGCCGCCCGGGGATCCGCCCGATACATGAAGACGGTATTGAGCACATCGGAATGCGCGCGCCACGATTCGGGCAAAGGAGCCGCCACCCCCCCTCCGCCAAACACCACGGCATCGAACATCGCCATCTGCTCGTCGCGGCTCATATCGTAGCCCGACAATATCCAGTAGTGGCCGACAAATGCGACCAGTGCCATGCAGCCGGCGACGACTATGGCGACACGCCATGACCCCACCATAGGCTCGTGCCGTGCGGGAAGTTGCCAGAAGCAAATTATGAGCAGAAGGCTACCACCGAACAGGAGCCATCGATCCTGCCGGTGAAGGAAGAACAGGCTGAGGTCGGCATGGGGTTCATAAAAGGCGGAGAGTATGAAGGCCAGGAGTGTAGCGACCGCCAGCCACGCGAGCGCCCGGCGGAAAGAGTCTTTCCCTGCGGCCGTATCGCCGCTCGGGTCACCCATGCTGCGCCGCACTGTCCGCATTGCCTTACAGTGTACGATCATGCCTAATTTTATGTTAACCTTGGGCTTCGCACCCGTACCGAGCGGCTTTGCAGCCATTGTATGTTTATGATATGTTCCCTGCCAACTTAGGGAGACAGCCATGACCGATTCACCCACCCGCGCCAACGGCGGATGCCATTGCGGCGCGATCCGTTATTCGATGCCGACTACGGTCGAGCATCATGCCTTGTGTCATTGCAGCGACTGTCGCCGTCACGCGGGAGCGCCGCTGGTCGGCTGGGCACTCGTCGGGCAGGACAGGCTGGAAGTCAGCGGCACGCCGAAGGTCTACGCATCGTCGGAGCATGGCCGGCGCCATTTCTGCGGCGACTGCGGCACCGGGCTCTTCTATACCAACGATGCCGTCTTTCCCGGTCAGATCGACGTCCAGACCGCGACGCTCGACGACCCCGACCTGATCCCCGCGCAGGTGCAGATCCAGACCGCCGAGCGCATCGGCTGGATGGCCCGGCTCGATGCGATTCCGGCCTTCGAGCGCTATCCGGGGTAGCATGATTTCACGCCGGCCAGCGAGGGACCGACGCAAAAGAAACAATAGGTCGGCTTTGCGCGAAACGCGTTACGATTCATCGGCTGCGACGACCGCACGGATAAGCGCGGCAATGTCGAGCCGCGCGGCGGCATCGTCATAACCCTGGCGGACGATCACCAGTCGGCGCGATGGGATGACGATCATATATTGGCCGCGGTTCCCGAAGGCGCCGAAGGCGTCAGCCGGGATGTCCCCCGACGCATCGAGCAGCCAGAAGCCCGCGCCATAGCCGAACGGCCCATCGGGCTGCGGCCCTGCGGGCGCCGTCACGAAGCGGCGCCAGTCGGCGGGCAGCAGCCGTTCGCCCTGCCACATGCCGTCGTCCTGATAGAGCAGCCCCAGCCGGGCCAGGTCACGCGCAGTGGTCGAAACCTGGCTCGACAGGATCGCATCGCCGTCCTTGTCGCGCTCGACGAAAGTCCGCGTCATCCCGATCCGGTCGAGAAAGGCGGCTGGATCGAAGGGCTCCCCTGCCTTCTCCAGCGCCGCTTTCAACGACAGGACGGCGAGCAGCGTATCGTTGTTGGCGTAGCGATAGCGCGTCCCCGGCGGGTTCAGCAGTGGCCATTGCGTCGTCCACTGCCGCACCGACGCACCGCCCATATAGATGGCGTCGGTGCGGTTGCCGGCGCTGTCGCTGGTCAGCCCGCTGGCCATGCGCAGGAGTTGTTCGGTGGTGATCGTCGCGCGCGGATCGCCCGCCGTCCGCCATTCGGCGATACCTGCCGGCGCCTTCACGTCGAACTGCCCGCGCTCGACGGCGTGACCGATCAGCGTCGCAGCGATCGACTTGGCGACCGAGAAGGTGCGCTGCGCCGTGTGCGGTCCATGCCCCGGCTGATACCATTCGAGGGCGATCCGGCCATCCTTGACGATCAGCAGCGAACTCGTCCGGCCGCCGAAGCTTGCCTTGTCCGCCGCGACTGCCGAGAAGCGCGCCTCTCCATCGGCGACACGCGCATCATGGTCGCCGAGCGGCCACGGCTGCGCGTCGAAATTCGGCCGCGGGTCATGCGAAAGCACTCCCACCGCACCCGGCTCGGCACTGATCGGCAGCGTCACGCAACCGTCGCGCCCCGTCCATTCGGCGACCCGCGGCGGCATGTCGTCGCGATAGCGCACCGTGACGCGTTTCGCCTTCGTGTCGATCTCTGCGCGGGTCGCGCGGACATCAGCCTCGATCTCCAGATAGATATGCGTCAATTCATCGCGCTCGATATCGGCGAACGTCTTGCCCGCTCCGTTCCACAGGGACGAGCAGGTGAAAGCGGCGCGATAGCCCGCCGCCCAGGCGCGGTTCAACTCGGCGTTCGTCTCGGCTGCCTGCGTGGGAAGCGGCAGCGCCGCGACAGCCAGCGCGAGCAGCACACGACGCATCGCGTCAGGGTCGCGCACCGAAGCGGACGCACGATTCGGATCGGCCTTCCCTATGCGCTGTCCACCGAAAACCATCGTCATTCGCCCTTCCGTTCGCGCCGCCGCTCATCCCACCAGGCGAGCCGTTCGGCGATACGTTTTTCGAAACCGCGGTCGACGGGACGATAGAAGGTCGCGGCTTCCATGTCGTCGGGCCAATAATTGTCGCCTGAGAAACCCTCGGGCGCGTCATGGTCGTAGCTGTAGCCCGCGCCATAGCCCAGATCCTTCATCAGCTTCGTTGGCGCGTTGAGGATGTTCGCGGGCGGCGCCAGACTACCGGTGTCGCGCGCCACCGTCCACGCGGCCTTCTGCGCGGTATAGGCGGCGTTCGACTTGGGCGCGGTGGCGAGATAGAGGCACGCCTGCACGATCGCTAGTTCGCCCTCGGGCGAACCGAGAAACTGGAAAGCATCCTTGGCGGCAAGGCATTGCACCAGCGCCTGCGGATCGGCGAGCCCGATGTCCTCGCTCGCCATGCGCGTGAGCCGGCGCAGCAGATAAAGCGGTTCCTCGCCCGCAACGAGCATCCGCGCCAGCCAATAGAGCGCCGCCTGCGGGTCCGACCCGCGCACCGCCTTGTGCAGCGCGGAGATCAGATTGTAGTGGCCGTCGCGATCGCGGTCGTAGACCGGCATGCGGCGGTGCAGGAATTGCCCGACCTCGCCCGCGTCGAGCGGTATCTCGATCGCCGCGGCGAACAGCGTCTCGACCTGGTTGAGCAGGAAGCGGCCATCGCCGTCGGCGCTCGCGATCAGCGCGGAGCGCGCCTCGTCGGTGACGGGAAGGCGGCGCCCCACCTCGGCCTCGGCGCGCGCGACCAGTGTCGCCAGCGCCGCCTCGTCGAGCCGGTGCAGCACCAGCACCTGCGCGCGGCTGAGCAAGGCGGCGTTGAGCGCGAAACTTGGATTTTCGGTCGTCGCGCCGACGAGCACCACCGTGCCGCGCTCGACATAGGGCAGGAAACCGTCCTGTTGGGCGCGGTTGAAGCGATGGATTTCGTCCACAAACAACAGCGTCCGCTTGCCCGCCGTCGCCATCTTCTCGGCATCGGCAAAGGCTTTTTTGAGGTCCGCGACGCCAGAGAACACCGCCGACAGCGGCGCGAAACGCATCCCCACCGCCTCTGCGAGCAGCCGCGCGATCGTCGTCTTGCCGGTGCCGGGCGGTCCCCAGAGGATGATCGACGCCAATTGCCCCGCAGCGACCATCCGCCCGATCGCGCCCTCAGGGCCCGTCAGATGCTCCTGCCCGACGACATCGGACAGGCTGCGGGGGCGCAGCCGCTCGGCGAGCGGAATCGGGCCGGTCGCGCCCGGGTCGCGCTGCTGCTCCGCATCGTCGCCGAACAGGTCCATGGCGTTCTCAGCCCCGTTGCCGCTGCTTTTGCCGGATCAGCCGCAGATAGGTATCGGCCACCGCCTGGTTGATCGCATCCCATTGATAGGCGGCGCTTTCCGCCAGTCCGGCCCCGCCGTGCTGGGCCCGCAGCGCAGGATCGCGGCAATAGCGCTCGAGATCGTCGGCAAAGCCGGTGATCGCGCCCGGCGAGACGAGATAGCCGGTCTGGCCGTGCTTGACGATGCTCGCGCTGCCCGTCGCACGCGCCGCGACCACCGGCAACCCGCACGCCATCGCCTCCAGCGTCACATTGCCAAACGTCTCGGTGACCGAAGGGTTGAACAGCATGTCGCATGAGGCGACCGCGCGGGCGAGATTCTCGCCACCCTGAAAGCCGACGAAGCTGGCGTGCGGCAGGCGCGATTCGAACCAGTCCCCCGCCGGTCCCTCGCCGATCACCACCACATGATGCGGAACGCCGCGGCGCTGGAGCAGGTCGATCGTATCGGCGAAGACGTCGAGCCCCTTTTCCATCACCAGCCGGCCGAGGAAGGCGACGACCGGCACGTCGTCGGCGATACCCCACGAGCGGCGCCACGCCGCGTCGCGGCGATCAGGCCGGAAGATGTTGCGCTCGACCCCGCGCGTCCAGATACCGATGTCATAGTTCATCCGCTGCTCGCGCAGCACCTGCGCAAAGCTTTCCGACGGCGCGATCAGCGCGTCGCAGCGGCGATAGAGGCGGCGCAGCCATGCGACGACCAGCGGTTCGAGGAAGGACAGGTTGTAATAGCGGAAATAGGTCTCGAAGCGCGTGTGGACCGAGCAGGCGACCGGGATATTGCGCCCCCGCGCCCACGCCGCCGCCTGCCGCGAGACGCGGTCCGGGCTGGAGATGTGCAGGATATTGGGCGCGAATTTAGCGATATCCTCGCGAACGCGCGCGGAGAAGGACAGCGGAATGCGATATTCGCTGCGGCCGGGGATCGCCATCGACGGCACGCTGACGAGATCGCCGGTCGGCGCGAAGTCGGGGTCGTCGACGGTCGGCGAATAGACACGGACCGCCGCGCCCTGCCCCAGCAGATAGCCGACGAGGCGGTTGAGTGCCTTGTTGGCGCCGTCGACCGTCATGTTGTAGTTGCCGCTGAACAGCGCGATGCGAAGGTCGGAAACGTCCATCGACCCTGCGCTAATAGCATCGCCGCGCAAAGGCAATCGAACGCGCGGCGTCAGAACTCGTCGCCGCGGTCTCCCGGCGCTTCCAGGTCGACCTCGACCGGCGGATGCAGGCGCAGGTGGTGGACGCGCTTCTCGTCGGCCTCGGTCACCTCAATCCGCCAGCCACTCGGATGCTGCAACACCTCGCCGACGCCGGGCACATGCCCCGCGAGCACCGCAGACAGGCCGCCGAGCGTGTCGACATCCTCCTCGACGTCGGCCAGCCGCGGGTCGATCGCCTCGCCAATGTCGTCGAGTTCGGCGCGCGCATCGGCTTCCCAGCAGCCATCCTCACCCGGTGCGAAGAGCGCCATTGGCTCGTCGTCATATTCGTCCTCGATCTCGCCAACGATCTCCTCGACCAGATCCTCGATGGTGACGAGGCCCTCAGTCCCCGAATATTCGTCGATGACGATCGCGAGGTGGGTGCGCTGCGCGCGCATGTCGGCGAGCAGGTCGAGCACACCCATCGACTGCGGGACATAGAGTGGCTGGCGGATCAGGTCGAGCAGCGGCGGCGGGTCGCGCCCCTCGGCGAGCACCGCGAACACGTCCTTGACGTGGATCATCCCGACCACCTCGTCGAGGTTGCCGCGATAGACCGGCAGGCGGCTGTGCCCCGCATCGACGAACAGCGCGACGACCTCGTCGAAGCCCGCGCTCTCGTCGATCGCGATGATGTCGGCGCGCGGCACCGCGACGTCGTCGACGGTCTGCTCGCCGAAATGCAGCAGGTTGCGCAGCATCTTGCGTTCGATCGGCGACAGGTCGCCGACGATACTGCTGCCGCGGCGCTCGGCGCTTTCCTCCTCGGCCTCGTCGATCGCCTCCTCGATCTGTTCGCGCAACGAAGGCTCGCTATTGCCGCCGAACAGCAATGTGCGGATTCCGGCCCACAGGCCGGACCTACTGTCCTCGTCCGATCGGTTGGAAGCCCCAGGCTCGTCGGGCATGTCGCTCGCTTTTTCCGTTAATCCTGCACCGCATATGGATTGGCGATGCCCAGCGATGCAAGGGCTTTCACCTCCAGCGCCTCCATTGCGTCCGCAGCCGGGTCGTCGAGATGGTCGTATCCGACGAGATGGAGCGTGCCATGGACGATCAGGTGTGTCGCATGATCGGCGATCGGCACCGCCTTTTTCGCCGCCTCGCGCGCGCAGGTCTCGCGCGCCAGCACGATGTCGCCGAGCAATATCTCGCCATCGTCGCTGTTGCTGAGCGTGTCGAGCAGGTCGGCCTGCACCTGCGGAAAGGACAGCACATTGGTCGGCCGATCCTTGCCGCGAAAATCGCGGTTGAGCGCCTGCACCTCGGCATCGTCGGTCAGCCGCACCGCGACCTCGACGAGCGGTGCGGCGTCGGCAAGCCCCGCCCAGGGCGTCAGCGCCAGCGCCGCCGCGACCGCCTCCGCGGCCCGGGCATCCCAGTCGAGCGGATCGGGCCAGGGCGCGGCCTGATGGGTTTCGACACTCAGCATGACGGGCGCCAGAACGCGGCGGAAGGAAAGCGGGCGATCATACCCGCCACGCTACCGCGGCGGCGCCCCGCGGGACAGCGAAAAAAGCCTCCTCTCCGCCCGTCATTGTGGCCCCTGCGGCGGCGGCTGGGCCGGCTGAGCCTGCACCTCGGCGGGCCGGTCGCCGCCGATCGGTAGCTTGAGGTCGATGCGCGTGCCGTTGATCTCCGTGCTGATCACAGCATTTCCCTTTTCGAGCCCAACGCTGGTCCGGTCGGAAATCGGGATCGCGGGAATTTCCGACACGTCGAGCGGCTGGACGGGACCGCCGGGATCGGTCGTGCGGGCCGGGGGCGCGGACCGCGGCGCACTGTGCCCGCGTGCCTGCACCATGAAATCGCGCCAGATGCGCGCGGGCAACCCCCCGCCAGTCACCCCGCTGAGCGGCGAATTGTCGTCGTTGCCGATCCACACGCCGACCACCAACCCGTTCGCATAGCCGACGAACAGCGCGTCGCGGCTGTCCTGCGTCGTGCCAGTTTTGCCGTAATTGGCCTGCGGCAACCGCGCCGCGCGCCCAGTGCCGCGATTGACCGCAGCGCGCAGCATCCGCTCGATATCGCCGTGAACGCGCGCGCCGAAATGGTGCGGGCCGAAGAAGAAGGATTCAATCCAGCCGGGCTCCGCTTCCTTGAAAGCGTGCGGCACGACCGGATAGCTGTTCGCCGCAACCGCGGCATAGGCGGCGGTGAGTTCGAGCAGCGTTATGCTGGACGTGCCGAGCGCCAGGCTGGGATCGCCCTTCGCGAGCGGCGCGGTGACGCCCAGGTCGCGCGCCACGCGAATCACCTTGTCGTCGCCGACCTGTTGCAGCAACCGCACCGCGGCGACGTTGCTCGACCGCGCGAATGCCTCTTCAAGCGTGATGCTGTCCGAATAGGCGCCGCCGGCGTTCTTCGGCTGATAGGCGCCGGTGGCGATCGGAGAATTGGCAATGGTGTCGTCGGGCCGCCAGCCATCCTTCAGCGCGGCCAGATAGACGAACAGCTTGAAGGTCGATCCCGGCTGGCGCCGCGCCTGCGTCACGCGGTTGAAGGGCGACGCGGCATAGTCGCGCCCGCCGACCATCGCGACGACTTCGCCGTTCGGCCGCATCGCGACCAGCGCAACCTGGGCCTTGCCGGGCACCGCACGGCCGGCGACGCGGCGCGCTACCGCCTGGAGCTGCGCGTCGAGCGTGGTGCGGATCGTCCGACGCGCGTAGCCGACATCGGACAGCTTGCGCGCCTCAGGCAAAGCCCAGTCGGCGAAATAGGTGCCGGTCGGCAGATCGTCGCGCGTCCGCACATCGATGCGCGGGGTGCGGATCGCCCGCGCCTCGACGGTGGACAGCGCGCCGGTGTCGACCATCGCGCCGACGACCAGTCGCATCCGCTTTTCGGCGAGTTCAGGGTTCTTCGTCGGCGCGAGCCGCGACGGCGCCTGCACCAGCCCCGCCAGCATCGCCGCCTGCGCCGGAGTCAGCTTTTCGGGCTGGCGGGAGAAATAATGGAGCGAGGCGGCGCGCAGCCCATAGCGATTATCGCCGAAATAGGCGTTCGACAGATAGCGTTCGAGAATCTCGTCCTTGGTCAACCACGCTTCGAGCCAGAAGGCGATCAGCGCCTCGCGCGCCTTGCGTCCCAACGTGCGCTTCGGTGTCAGGAAGGTGAATTTGGCGAGTTGCTGCGTAATGGTGCTGCCGCCCTGCCGCCGCCCGCCCGAAACATTGGCCCAGACGGCGCGCGCGATGCTGCGCGGATCGACGCCCCAATGGCTGTAGAAGCGCCGATCCTCGATCGCGAGGAAGGCGGCGGGAACGTGCTCCGGCAGCTTCGCGACCTCGACCGGTTTGTCGACCACCGCCCCCATGCGCGCGATCGGCGTGCCATCGACGGCGAGCAGCGTGATTTCGGGCGGCGCGATCGGCTCGAGCGATTTCGACAGCGGCGCGGTCAATGCGAGCCACCCGACCAGCAGGATGAAAGCGGCGCAAAGCACCGCAAAGGCCCGTCCCGACCGCCGCAGCCATTTGCGCGCCCGCGTCTCGGCGGGCGGCGGAAAGGCGGCATTCGGATCGGGAATCGGCGCCCCCGCCGCGGGCACGGCGGCGACTTCGATGGCGGCGGGTTTACGGAACCGGAGCATGCTTTAGCCTGCGTATTACACTGACAACACAGGAGAGGCAAACGCGTTCCGCCGCGATTCCGGCCCGTGATCGGGCAGGATCGAGGTGGCTTCAGAACGATCCCGCGCCATTTGCTTCGTCATTCCCGCCAAAGCGAGAACGACGAAGATGAGCATGTCTGAAAATCGACCGAAAGGCGCTATCTGATCTATCGTCACCCTGAACTTGTTTCAGGGTCCATAGGCGGCCGCTTCCTTATCGCGCCACATTGGCCCTTCGCGAAGCGCCGCGTCGAGCGCCTCCTCTCCTCCCTTTCCGAAATGCTTCCTTTTCCGCCCCAAGGGTCAAAGAGAAAGGGAGTAGCGTGCCCTTCGTATACTTGAAATAAAATGTCGCGGGCGTTCCAGCCGTTTAGGCGAGCGCGAAATCCGTCGACTCCCCCTAATTCACCATCCGGTCATAGCCCTCCCAATAGGGCGCGCGCAGGTCCTTGCGCAGGATCTTGCCGCTGGCGTTGCGCGGCAGCGCCTCGATGACGTCGACGCTGCGCGGGGCCTTGAAGGCGGCGATGCGCTCGCGCGCCCAGGCGATGACGTCGGCCTCGTCGATCGTCATTCCCGGCTTCGGCACGCAGACGGCCTTGACCGTCTCTCCCCATTTGGCGTCTGGCACGCCGATCACCGCGACCTCCTGCACCGCGGGATGGCCGTAAATCGCGCTTTCGACCTCGGCCGGGTAGACATTCTCGCCGCCCGAGATGATCATGTCCTTCACTCGGTCGTGGATATACAAATAGCCGTCTGCGTCCATATATCCGGCGTCGCCGGTGTGGATCCAGCCATCGTCTGTCATCGTCTTCGCGGTCGCCTCGGGCAGGTTCCAGTAACCGAGCATGTTGTTCGACGATCGGGTGACGACCTCTCCCACCTCGCCGGTCGGCACGTCGCGGCCGTCGGCACCGACGATGCGGATCTCGACCCCCGGCAGCGGCTTGCCCGCCGATCGCATCCGCTCATTGCCTTCGGGATCGTGATCCTCCGGCGGCAGCATGCAGATCGTCCCGGTCGTCTCGGTCATGCCATAGGCCTGTATGAACTCGGCGCCGAACATCCGGATGCACTGGCGCAGCAGTTCGAGCGGGATCGGCGCGGCGCCGTACAGGATATATTTGAGCCGACTGTAATCGACGCTGGCGCACCGCGGATGCATCAGCAGCATCTGCAGCGCCGCGGGCACGATGAAGAAGCGCGTCACGCCGTGCTGCTCGACCGCGTCGAACACGCCGTCGGGGTTAAATTCGGCGAGGATCACGCCGGGCAACCCCGCCGCGAGCGCCATGATGCCGAGCCCGGTGCCGCCGATATGCGCGCACGGCATGGCGACGAGAACCGCCTCATCATCCTCCCACTCCGTATAGGGCAGGTCGAGATCGGCCGAGTTCTTGCGCAGCGCAAAGAGGTTACGATTCGACAGCACCGCACCCTTGGGATGGCCGGTGGTACCCGAGGTATAGAGTTGCAGCACCGCATCGTCGGGGCCCGATGGCGCGAAGGCAGCACGCGGCGTCGCGTCGATCAGCGCGCGGGCTGCGTCGGCGCCGACGATCCGCGGGGCCTGGTCGAGCTTGCCGGCGAGTTGGTCGGCCACCGCGTCGAACCCCGGGCCGGTGAAGACGATCTTCGCCTTCGTATCGTTGACGATGAATGCCCATTCGGTGGGCGACAGGCGCCAGCCGATCGGCGCCATCACGATGCCGGCGCGCGCCGCGCCGAAAAAGAGGGTGAAATACAGATCGCTGTTCTTGCCGATCCACGCGATGCGATCGCCCTTTTCCAGCCCCGCCTCGGCGAGCGCCGTCGCGACCCGCGCGGTGCGCTCTTCCAGTTCGGCATAGGTGAAGACGCGATCCTCCTCGCGCATCGCGATCCGGTCGGGCCGGTCGGCGGCCCAATGCGTGATGAATTCGTCGAACGTCACCAGGTCCGTAATATCGACCATCGGTCCTCTCTCCTCGAATCGCGTTGCTTTTTGCAATCGAGGGCAAGGCTAGCGGCTCTGCGCGCAAGGGAAAAGCGCGCAGATGTGACAGGGTGAGTCAGCGGCGGCGGAACAGCAGCATCAGGTTGTTCGCCGGCATCGCGCGGCGCGCAGCTAGGCCGAGGCCCGCCTGCTCCGCCGCCGCCGCGACCGCCGCCGTGTCGCGCAGACCCCAAGCGGGGTTGCGGGCTCGAAGGCTGGCATCGAACGTGCGGTTGCTCTCGGCCGTCGGCACGTCGGCCTCCACATAGGGACCATAGAGGATCAGCGGCGCGCCCGGTGGCAGCAGCCACGCGGCGCCCGCGAACAGCCCCAACGTCGCTTCCCACGGGCTGATATGCACCATGTTGATGCACAGGATCGCGTCTGCGCGGGCGATCGGCCAATCAGGCGCCGCGGCATCGAGTTGCAGCGGCGGCAGAATGTTCGCGGCCACCGCGTCCCTGCTCCACGCGGCAATCGAAGTCAGCGCGGCGGAATCGGGGTCGCTCGGCTGCCATGTCAGCGCCGGAAAGGCGGCGGCGAAATGGATGGCATGCTCGCCCGATCCGCTCGCGATTTCGAGCACCATGCCCGAAGCGGGCAGCCAGTCGGCGAGCACCGCAGCGATCGCGTCGCGGTTGCGCAGCGTCGCGGGGGCGTAGCGTTTCTCGCCGCTGCCTCCGTCGGCCGACAGCCAGGGCTTCGGGGTCACCCTGACCGAATCCGCGCTCCGGCCCGCGCGCGGCGCTCGCGCCAGACCAGCCACAGGAACAGGCCGACCGGCCCCGCGAGCAGCGTCAGCAGCAGGAAGGGGAACTGGACGATGCGGCCGACGCCCTTGCCGTCGGCATCGCGCGCGATCCACAGCCCGGCGAACAGGTCGAAAGCCAGATAATGCACCCAGCCCAGAGTCGCCCCGCCCGGCGAATCGAACAGCTTCATCACCCCGGCGAGCGAGGTGAAGTCGCCGCCGCCTACCCCGCCCGGATCGATGCCGCTGCTCAGGAACCCGACGATCAGCACAAGGTAAAGCAGGCAGAGCAGCGCCACCCCCGCATAGAGGATCAGCGACAGGACCCACGGGCTGCGCGGCGCGAATGCCAGCACCAGCCACCCGCCGATCGCCCAGTAATTGGCCAGCAGAAACAGGCTATCCCAGCTCATCGCGATCCTCCTCTCGCTTCGGCCATCAACCCTCCCAGCGCAGCACCGGCTTGCGCGCTGCGAGCGTTTCGTCAAGCCGGGCGCGCGGGGCGAAATGCGGGGCAGACTTGAGCGCTGGATCACCATTCTTCGCACGCAGCGCAATGCTGCGCAGCGCGCCGATGAACTGGTCGAGCACCGCCTTGCTCTCGGTCTCGGTCGGCTCGATCAGCATCGCGCCGTGAACGACGAGCGGGAAATAGACCGTCATCGGGTGATAGCCCTCGTCGATCAGTCCCTTGGCGATGTCGAGCGTCGAGAAGCCTTCAGCGAGGCCCTTGTCGCTGAACAGCGCCTCATGCATGCACGGGCCCGACGCCGCGAAAGGCGCATCGAGGAGGTCTTGTAGGTTGCGTAGGACGTAGTTTGCGTTGATCACCGCATCTTCGGACACCTGCTTGAGCCCGTCGGCGCCGTGGCTGAGGATATAGGCGAGGGCGCGGGTGAACATGCCCATCTGGCCGTGGAAGGCGGTCATGCGGCCGAAGCTGTCGGGATGCGCCTCGCCCGCATTCTCCTCCTCGATCAGGCGAAAGCGGTCGCCGTCCTTCGTCACGAAGGGCAGCGGGGCGAAGGGCGCCAGCGCCGCCGACAGCACCACCGGCCCCGACCCCGGTCCGCCGCCGCCGTGCGGGGTCGAGAAGGTCTTGTGGAGGTTGATGTGCATCGCATCGACCCCCAGATCGCCGGGCCGCACGCGGCCGACGATCGCGTTGAAGTTCGCGCCGTCGCAATAGACATAGCCCCCGGCGGCGTGAACCGCGTCGGAAATGGCCTTCAGGTCGCGCTCGAACAGCCCGCAGGTGTTCGGATTGGTGATCATCACCCCCGCGACGTCGGGACCGAGCCGCGCCTCGAGCGCCGCCAGATCGACGCGACCCTCCGCGTTCGCTGGAATATCCTCGACCGTAAAACCCGCGAAGGCGGCGGTCGCGGGATTGGTGCCGTGCGCGCTTTCGGGGACGAGCAGCACGCGCCGGTCCTCGCCGCGCGCCGCGAGCGCCGCCTTGATGCACAGGACGCCGCACAGTTCGCCATGCGCGCCCGCCTTGGGCGACATGGCGACCGCGTGCATGCCGGTCAGCGTCACCAGCCATTCGGCGAGTTCGTGGATCACCGCATAGGCGCCCTGCACCGTTTCCTGCGGCTGGAGCGGGTGGACGTCGGCGAAGCCGGGCATCCGCGCGACCTTTTCATTGAGGCGCGGATTGTGCTTCATCGTGCAGCTTCCGAGCGGGAAGAGGCCGAGATCGATCGCGTAATTCTGGCGCGACAGGCGCGTATAATGGCGCACCGTCTCGGATTCGCTGAGCCCCGGCAGGCCGATCGACGCCGACCGAGCGAGCGGGCCAAGGTCGGCCGCGCCGGTATCTTCGTCGAAATCGACGCCGGTCGTTTCGGTCGAACCGATTTCGAACAGCAGCGGTTCTTCGAGCATCAGCGCGCGGTTGCCGGTGAAGGTCGTGCTGTCGTCGGCGCCGCCCGCGTTCATTTCGGGGCGCCAGCCGCTCTGATTCAAAGCCATGATCTTAAATCCCGTTCAGGCTGAGCTTGTCGAAGCCCTGCTCTTTTCTTGCGGCGGTCAGGAAAAAGGACGGCCCTTCGACAAGCTCAGGGCAAACGGAGAGCGGGAAAGTCATGCCAGCACCTCCTTCAGCGCCGCGGCAAAGGCGGCGATATCGTCCTCGGTCACGGTTTCGGTCACGGCGACCGCCAGCCCGTTCGCCAGCGCACCATTGTCGGGATAGAGGCGGCCAAGCGACACGCCGCCGAGGATGCCCTTTTCGGCAAGCCGGTGGATCACGGGCCGCGCCTCGGTCGGCAGGACGAGGGTGAATTCGTTGAAGAAGGCCGCGTTGAGCAGCGACACCCCCGGCACCTTCGCCAGTTCGGTCGCAGCCGCCTTCGCGCGCTGGTGGTTGATCGCCGCGAGCCGGCGCAACCCTGCCTCGCCGAGCAAGGTCATGTGAATGCTGAACGCCAGCGCGCAAAGGCCGGAATTGGTGCAGATATTGCTCGTCGCCTTTTCGCGGCGGATATGCTGCTCGCGGGTCGAGAGCGTCAGCACGAAGCCGCGCTTGCCGTTCGCATCGACTGTCTCGCCGCACAGGCGTCCCGGCATCTGGCGGACATATTTGCTCTTGCAGGCGAACAAGCCGACATAGGGCCCGCCGAACTGGAGCCCGACGCCGATCGCCTGCCCCTCGCCGACGACGATGTCGGCGCCCATCTCGCCCGGCGCCTTGATCAGCCCCAGCGCGACGGGTTCGGTCACGACGGCGATCAGCAGCGCGCCCGCGGCCTGACACGCCTCTGCCAGCGCGCTCATGTCGTCGATGCGACCGAGGATATCGGGATATTGGACGACGACGCAGCTCGTATCCTTGTCGATCGCGCGCGAAAGCGCCGCCCAGTCGGTTCCGGGTTCGAGGGTCGGGTCACCGTCGACGAGCGTGTCGCCCGTATAGGTCGCCATGGTGCGCGCGACGCTGCGGTAATGGGGGTGCAGACCGGTCGAGAGCAACGCCTTGCCCCGCCGCGTGATCCGCCGCGCCATCACGATCGCTTCCCAGCAGGCGGTCGAGCCGTCGTACATCGATGCATTGGCAACGTCGGTGCCGAACAGCCGCGCGACCTGGCTCTGGAATTCGAACAGCATCTGCAGCGTGCCCTGCGCGATTTCCGGCTGATAGGGCGTATAGGCGGTCAGGAACTCGCCGCGCTGAATCAGATGGTCGACGCTTGCCGGGACATGGTGGCGATAGGCGCCGGCGCCGAGGAAGAAGGGTCCATCGCCCGCGACGCGACTCTGGCGCGACAGCGCGGCCATATGGCGCTCGACCGCCAATTCGCTCGCATGCATCGGCAGGCCGGGGATCGGACCGGAAAGCCGCGCCTCGGCGGGCACGTCGGCGAACAGGTCATCGATCGACGCGGCGCCGACTGCAGCAAGCATTTCCTTGCGGTCGTCGGGAGTGAGCGGAAGGTAACGCATTTCACTGTCTCCCCCCTCCTGCAAGCGGGAGGGGCTGGGGGTGGGCATAGCCGCAGAGGTGATCCCATCGTTCGGGCCCACCCCGCTGCGACTAGCGAGCAAGCTCGCAAGTCTCGCTGCCCCTTCCGCAAGCGGGAGGGGCGATTCCGATCTAAAGACTATCGCAGAAGGTCTTGTATTCCTTGGCGTCCATCAACCCGTCGAGCTGGCTCTTGTCGCCGAGCGTCATGCGGAAGAACCAGCCTTCGCCCTCGGGGTCGGTATTGACCAATGCCGGGTCCTCCTCAAGCTGGCCATTGCCTTCGGTGACGGTGCCGTCGACGGGGGCATAGACGTCGCTTGCCGCCTTCACCGATTCGACGACCGCGGCGTCGCCGCCCTTGGTCAGTTCGGCACCCGCATCGGGCACCTCGACGAAGACGATATCGCCGAGCTGGCCCTGCGCGAAATCGGTGATGCCGACCGTCGCGACATCGCCGTCGACGTCGATCCATTCATGTTCCTCGGTGAAATAACGCGGCATCGATCAGGCTCCCTGCTTGCGAACATAGTTATGCGGAACGAAGGGGGTGGCGGCGACGACGACGGGCACGCGCTTTCCGCGCACCTCCGCCGCGAGCGCGGTACCGGGTTCGGCGAGGCCGGTCGGGACATAGCCCATCGCGATCGGCGCGCCGACGCTGGGGGCAAAGCCGCCCGAGGTCACGATGCCGACCTCGACATTGCCGTCGAACAGCTTCGCGCCTTCCCGCACCGGCAGCTTTCCATCGACCGTCAGGCCGACGCGCTTGCGCGGCGCGCCATCGGCCAGATGGCCGAGGATGCGCGCGGCACCGGGGAAATTGGCCTCCTCGCGGCGGCGTTTGCTGATCGCGAAGGCCAGATCGCCCTCGATCGGATCGGTCGCCGGGTCGAGATCGTGGCCATAGAGCGGCAGCCCCGCCTCCAGCCGCAGCGAATCGCGCGCGCCGAGGCCGATCGGCTTCACTTCCTGCATCGCGCACAGCGCATCGGCGAAGGGCGCGAGCGCCTCGTTCGGCAGCGCGATTTCGAAGCCATCTTCGCCGGTATAGCCCGAACGGCTGAGCGCGATCGCGTGCCCCTGCCACGTCGCCCGCGCCGTCTGCATGAAGACGAGCTCCGTCGCTTCCGGCACCAGCCGCGCGAGCGCCGTCGCGGCCTTTGGTCCCTGCAAGGCGAGCAGGCCATAATCCTCGTTGTGGTTGAGCGTCACGGCGTCGGGGAGATTCTCGCGCAGATAGGCAATGTCATCCCACTTGACCGCGCCGTTGACGACGATGCCCAGCCGGTCGCCCTCGTTGGTGATCATCAGGTCGTCGAGGATGCCGCCATCCTCCGCCAGCAGCAGCGAATAGCGCATGCGGCCGGGCTTGAGCCCCGCGATGTCGCCGGGGACGAGCGCTTCGAGCGCGGCGACGGCGCCCTCGCCCTCCAGACTGATCTGGCCCATGTGGCTGACGTCGAACAGGCCGGCGTGCTCGCGCGTCCACAGATGTTCGGCCATGATGCCTTCATACTGGATCGGCATCCAGTAGCCGGCGAATTCGACCATCCGCGCACCCTTCGCGCGGTGCCAGGCGTCGAGCGGCAGCGTCGCGGTTTCCACCGCTTCCTCGGCCGGCAATTCGGTGTCGGTCATAACAGTCTCCCGCGTTGACATGGCGAACGCACGGCCCGGTGCCGTGGTTTCCGCCATGCCCCCTCTGTCACGGGAACCTGAGAGTTTTCCTCCATGCAATCATGGAGTTACCCCTTCGGTGGTCGGGCGCGAGCCACGACGCTTTCCAGAGTGTCCAGTCCGGCTGCGCGGTCCCTTGACCTGAGAGTTTCCGGGGCGGTTGCTCCTTCGGTGGCGGTGCAGTCGCCTGCCCCGCGCTCTCCCGCGCGGCCGGTCGAATCCCCTGCGGGGGAGCCGACAGACGCGCGAGCCTTGGCTGCGCGCCCGCGCGGAGTCAATCGAAGAACGACGCATGATTCCGCACCCTCGTCACCCCGGATCGAATCGGCCCATATGCCCTTCCCGGCAAGCAAGGCTCGTGCCCCTGTCGAAGCCGGGGTCAGATGAGGTTGCGCGGCCCCGCGTAGACCCCGGCTTTCGCCGGGGAACGGCTCGTTCGAAATGGGGTGACGAAGAAGAGAAGCGCGTCAGCTCAAAGCCCGGATCGCGTCGTTTTCATGGACATGCACGCCGGAATCCCCTTGCCCCGCGAGCCGCACGATCGCCCGCGCGACGGTCGCCGCCGGGATCGAGCGGTAGCGGCGCAGCGTGCCATGGAGCAGCGCGTTGGTGAAGGGCGCGGCCATCATCGCGATCCCCTCGCCAAGCCGTGGCGTCCCTTCGCGTGTGCCCGTCAGCAGGCCGGGGCGAAGAATGTCGAGACGCGCGAAATCGAGCGCGCGCAGGCCCGCCTCCATTTCGCCCTTGGTGCACAGGTAGAAATTGCGACTCTTCGCCGAGGCGCCGACCGAGCTGACGACGATCATCTGGCGGGCGCCGCCCAGCCGCGCACCGCGCGCCGCGGCGAGCACCAGGTCGTGATCGACCGCGCGAAACGCCGCCTGCGATCCCGCCTGCCGGATCGTCGTGCCGAGGCAGCAGATCAGGGTCGCCGGCCGTTCGGCGGCGATGATATCGGCCCAGCGTTCCGGCGGCGCGACGAGCGCGTGCCCATCCGGCGCCCCATCGACCACGCGCCGCGCGAGGATGGTCAGCGGGCGGTCGTCCATCGCCGCGACCACCCCGCGTCCGACGAGGCCGGTCGCACCGATCAGCAGGATGTCCGGGGATGCCATGGCCGAAGCTTAGCGGCGCGGGCGCGGTTGGCAATGCGGCGGGTGTATGTTTCGCGCAGAGGCCGCAGAGATGAGGTGGAAGAGGATTCCCACGGAGACGCGGAGGCGCGGAGAGATTTTGCGCCCTCCCCCCTCCCCATGTCGTTCCCGCGAAAGCGGGAATCCAGTTGCGACGCTGGCGATCCAGCGCTGCCGCGCCGTTTATTCTTTTCGCTGGATTCCCGCTTTCGCGGGAATGACAAAGGGAGTGGCGCCGAGCGAGGATGAGAAACCGGAAGATGCGTTTGCGCACCCTCTCTTCTTTCTCCGCGCCCTCGCGTGAGCCAGAACTCTGCGTACTCCGCGCCTCTGCGCGAATCTCATCCCAACGCCGCGCCGGTCAGGCGTGCGCCAGCGCCTCGGGCACCGCGTCCCGGCCGAAAACCTCCGCAAAGCGGTCGATGGCGAAGCGATCGGTCATCCCGGCGATATAGTCACCGATATGACGCACCGTCGCACCGGCGCCTTCGGGCAGACGCGATCCCCAATCCTCCCCCATCAGGCGCGGATCGGCCGCATAGGCTTCAAACAGCCGCGATACGACCTCCTTCGCTCCCGCTGCCGCCGCGAGTTGCGAGGGGTGATGGTAGAGGTTCGCATACATGAAACGCTTGAGGTCGCGTTCCTGCCGCGCCAGCTCGTCCGAGAAATCGCCGAGGGTCCGGCCCGCGGCGCGGACCTCGGCGACGCTCGCGACACCGGAGGCGGCGACATTGGCCCCGGTCGCGGCGATCACGTCGTTGACCATCACCCCGATCTGGTCGCGCACCAGCTCACGCAGCAGCCGGTCGCGCGGCGCGCCGGGAAAGCGTTTCTCGACCGCGCGGTAATTGGCGGCCACGAAGGGCTGCGCCATCAACTGGTCGAGCGTCAGCAGCCCGGCGCGCAGCCCGTCGTCGATGTCGTGATTGTCATAGGCGATGTCGTCGGCCACCGCGGCGACCTGCGCCTCCAGGCTGGCATGGCTGGACAGGTCGAGCGGGAATTCGGCATCGATCTGTGCCAGCGCCCATCCCGGATGGCGCACCGGGCCGTTGTGCTTGGCCAGTCCCTCGAGCGTTTCCCACGTCAGGTTGAGCCCGTCGAAGCGCGGATAGGGGCATTCGATCCGCGCCAGCGTGCGCAGCGTGTGGCCGTTGTGGTCGAACCCGCCGTGCGCCCGCATCGCATCCTTCAGCGCGGCCTCCCCCGCATGGCCGAAAGGCGGATGCCCGATATCGTGCGCGAGGCACAGCGCCTCGGTCAGATCCTCGTTGAGGCCGAGCGCGCGCGCGATGCCGCGACCGATCTGTGCCACCTCTATGCTGTGGGTCAGGCGGACGCGATAATGGTCGCCGTCGGGGGCGACGAACACCTGCGTCTTGTGGCGCAGGCGGCGGAAGGCGATCGAGTGGATGACGCGGTCGCGGTCGCGCTGAAAGGCGTCGCGCGGGCCGCGCACGCCGTGCCCCGGCTCCGCGTGGAGGCGGCCGCGCGTGTGCGCGGGGTCGCTCGCACACATCGCGAGCGTCATTTCACGGGATCGACGGTCTCGCCCGCCTCGCTGTTGAACAGGAAGCCGTCGCCGCCCGCCTTCTTGTAGTCGGCGAGCCAGTCCTGCGCTGCCTTCTTGCTGGCGAAGGGACCGACGAGCAAGCGGCGCGTCCGGCCCCATTCGGCGGTGGCGCCTGCCTTGCCCTTGAAGAGATCGGCGTTCTTCTTCGCGAAACGGTTGTAGTCGAAGGCCAGCGCCTTTTCGTTGGCGCCGGTGGCGATCTGGACCCACAGGCGTGCGGGGTTCGCCTTTTTCTTCGCCGCTTCCTCCTTCGCCTTGGCGTCGGCTTCGGCCTTTGCCTTGGCGGCCGCCTCTTCCTTCTCGCGCTTCGCGGCCTCGGCGGCCTCGGCCTTGCGCTTCTCCGCCTGGAGCATCGCAAGCGTGTCGGCACCGATCGCATTGTCGGGCCGCGCCAGTTCCTCGGGCGGAATCTCGATCGAACCGATGATGGCGGCAAGCGATGCGAGCGGCGCCGCGGCGGTCGGCTTCGCCACGGCCGCGGCGGGATCGGGCGGCGGCGCGGCGGCGATGGCTGGCACGGCCGATGGCGAAGGCGGAACGACGGCGCCCGGCGACGGCGCGCCGCTGCCACCGACCGAGAAGCCGGGGCCGACCGGCCCCGATTCATGATTGACCGCGACGCCGATCGGCGCCGTGCGGTTCGTGGGCGGCGGACCGGACTGCGCGGGAGCGGGCGACGGGGCCTGCTGGGTGGGCGAGAGCGCGGGCCTGGGTTCCGGCCCCTGGGTGGCGGTCGATGCCGCGGCGGATGAGGACGTCGCCGGCGACGTGGCGCGCGACGGCGGCCGGGTGTCGGGAGACGTCGTGGCAAGCGCCGGAACCCGCCGCGTGGGCGAAGGGGCGGCAGCACTGGCACGCCCGCGCTCGGACCGCTGGCCGCTGGCCGGGCGCCGCGCATCGACAGGCGCCGAAACGGGCGCGGGCGTCGGCGCGGGGGTCGCCGCCGCCATCTGCACCGGCTTGCGACGCGGACCGAGTTCGCCCGAAGGGAAGCGCCCGAAATGCGCCGCCGCCGCCTGCTGCGCCGGGTTGAGCCGGTCGAGTTGGGTTAGGTAGGGGAGGATGTTTTGCGCGAGTTGTGGCGGCATCGTCGCGTTGACGATGTCGGTCGCTTCCTTGTCGCGGCCGTTCATCGCGAGGATCATCGCGCGGACCCGCCAGGCGCCGCGGTCCTGCGCGCGCAGTTGCGGCGTCAGCATCTCCACCGCCCGGTCGGGATCGCCGCTGATCCCCAGCGACAGCGCATAGCGGCGCGTGACCTCTTCATTCGGGCCGAGCGACAGCGCGAGCTGATAGTCGCGCTGTGCCGCGTCCTGCTGCCCGAGCAGGTCGCGCGCGAGACCGCGGTCGGCGAGGAACAGGCGTTCGGGCGCGCCCAGCAACTGCGCCTCCCCGAAATAGTCGAGCGCGCGGGTCGGATTCTCCATGCGGACCATCGTCGATCCGAGCGCCGCCTTCACCGCCCCGTCGCGCGGATTCGCCTTTTCCGCGCGGACGAGAAAGCCGAGCGCGGCGCGATAATCCTCGAGGTCGATCGAGGCGCGGCCGGCATCGAGCAGCGCGCCGGGATCGGACCCGTTCGCCGCGATGCGAGGAATCGCCGACGACAGAAGGGTGCGCGCCGCGGTCCGCTTCTCCATCGCCGCTTTGGTCGCCGCGTCGGGCTGGCTCGCCTGCAACGCCATGGCCGGCCCCGCCGCCGCCGTGCCCAACAGCAGCAGCGTGGCGAAAGCCGTGGCGCGGCGGCGTGCACGTCCCGACCCGGAAGGTGCTCCAGCCGTCAATTTCGATCGCCACATGGGCAAAGTCATCCCGATCTACGGTCCGCCCCTGCCCGTCGCAGCGGCCGCTCGATAAACCCCGTTACTGGTTGTTCTGCCGTCCCAGGAAGCGCGGGATATCGACCCCGTCCTCCTTCTTCGCGCCATCGGCATCGGACGATGCCACGCCGCGCGACAGACGCGACATGCGCTCGAACAGCGTTCCGCCGCCGATCGGACGCGCCGGGCTTTCGCCCGCCGGTGCGGCGTCGGACGCGGGCGCCGCCGGGGCGGATCGATAATCCGCCTCGGGCGCCGCGGCGGGTTCGCCGAGCACCAGTTCGCCGGTGGTGTCGTCATAGGTCGCGGCAACCTGCGAAAGCTCCATCGGCTCTTCCTCGGCCGGCGCGGGCGCCGGGGTCGGCGCGGTTTCGGCCGCCGGAGCATCGCTGATCGAAAAGCCGGGCTGCGGATCGCTGTCGGCATCGACCGCCGGGTCCGCGGCGGGCGCTTCCTCGACGGGGCGTTCCTCGACCAGCGGCTCGATCGCTTCCTCCGCCACCGGCGCCGGCGCCGCGGCGCGGCCCGGCTGGAAGGAGAAGCTGCGCGCCGCGGGCGCGGGGGTCGCCGCACTGTCGCCGGTCCCGTCGATCCCGGTCGCGACGACCGATACGCGAATCTTGCCTTCGAGCGCTTCGTTGAAGGCGCTGCCCCAGATGATGTTGGCGTCGGGATCGACCAGTTCGCGGATGTGGTTCGCAGCCTCGTCGACTTCCATCAGGCGCATGTCCTCGCCGCCGACGATCGACACGATCACGCCCTTCGCGCCCGCCATCGACACGCCGTCGAGCAGCGGGTTGGCGATCGCCTTCTGCGCCGCCTCCAGCGCGCGGCCGTCGCCTTCGGCCTCGCCGGTGCCCATCATCGCCTTGCCCATTTCGCGCATCACGCTGCGCACGTCGGCGAAGTCGAGGTTGATCAGGCCGGGCATGACCATCAGGTCGGTAATGCCGCGCACGCCCTGCTGCAGCACCTCGTCAGCCATCGAGAAGGCTTCCTTGAAGGTCGTGTTGGGGTTCGCGACCAGGAAGAGATTCTGGTTGGGGATGACGATCAGCGTGTCGACATGTTCCTGCAGCTCGGCGATGCCCGCCTCTGCCGACCGCATGCGGCGCTGACCTTCGAAGGTGAAGGGCTTGGTGACGACGCCGACGGTCAGGATGCCGCGGTCGCGCGCCGCCTTCGCGATCACCGGCGCCGCGCCGGTGCCGGTGCCGCCGCCCATACCCGCCGCGACGAAGCACATGTGCGCGCCGTTCAGCGCCTCTTCGACCTGGCTGATGCTTTCCTCTGCCGCCGCGCGGCCGACCTCGGGCCGCGAGCCCGCGCCCAGTCCCTGCGTGATCTGGGTGCCGAGCTGGATGCGCCGTTCGGCCAGCGAGGCGTTGAGCGCCTGCGCGTCGGTGTTGGCGACGATGAAATCGACCCCCTCGACCCGCGCCGCGATCATGTTGGCGATGGCATTGCCCCCTGCGCCACCGACGCCGATCACGGCGATCCGCGGCTTCAGCTCGTCGACCTGCGGCGGGCCAATATCGATGCTCATCAAACAATCTCCCTGCAGCGGCGAACCCCTGCCGCCAGCCTCACCATGCGACCCAACGGGCGGTGGTCCCGCCGCCCGGATTCCTGTGCCCGCATTGCACTATTGTGACGCCGGAATCACCCAAAAAATTAACCTTTCACGTTCGCTGCGATCAAAAGCTGCTTTTGAGCGCAGCCATCAACCGCTGGAGGATGCCGGCGCCCTTCGGGCGATAGATATCCTGCGCCATCATCGGCAGGTCGCGCAGGTCGACGGGGTCCGACGCGGCATAGAGAACCAGACCCGCCAGCGTCGCGAAAGCCGGTCCCGAGTGGGCATCGGGCAGGCCGTGCAAGCCGCGCGGTCGTCCGATGCGCGCGGCGCGGCCGAGCGCGCTCTGGGTATAGTCGGCGATGCCCTTGAGGTCGGCGCCGCCGCCGACCAGCACGACCTGCCGGCCCACCGGGCCGACGAAATGCAGGTCCTTGAGCGTCCGGCCGATCTCCCCCATCATCGTGTCGAGCCGCTGGCGGATCACCGCGACGAGCTGCGCGCGGGTGATGCGCGGCGATTCGCCCCCCGCGGGGGCGCCGGGATCGAGTTCGATCACCTCGTTGTTGTCGCGCGGGCTGGCGGACGCGGAGCCGTAGAAGCTCTGGAGCCGCTGCGCCTGGCTGCGGCGGATGCCGAAGGCGGAGGCGATGTCGTCGGTGATGTCGCTGGCGCCGAAGGGCAGTGACGCCATCTCGACGAGCATCCCCCCGGCATAGAGCGACACGGTCGTCACCGACGCGCCGAGTTCGACAAGCGCGACGCCGAGGTCGCGTTCCTCGTCCGACAGGCAGGCGAGCCCGGCCGCGATCGGCGCGGCGACCACGGCGTTGACGTCGAGATGCGCCTGCCGCACCGCAACCTCCAGATTCCGCACCGGCGCGCCGTCGGCCATGATGATGTGGATGTCGACCCCCAGCCGGTCGGCGTGAAGCCCGATCGGGTTCTTGACCCCCGCGAGCCCGTCGAGCGTATAGAGCGCGGGCTGCGCGTGCAGGATCATCCGCCCTTCCGGATCGATGCCGGCGCGGCCCGCGGCGAGCAGGTCGTCGACATCCTCCTGTTCGATGCGGTGGCCGCCGAGTTCGCTCTCGATCGGCGCGACGTCGCTGATCAGGCAGCCGGCGGAGAAGGATACCCACACATCGTCGATGTTGAGTCCCGCGATGCGCTCGGCCTGCTCGATCGCCTCGCGCACGACATGCTCGGTCTGCTCCATGTCGGCGACATAGCCGCGCTGGACACCTCGGCTCTCGCGCTGTCCGGTGCCGAGGACGTGCAGCTGGCCGTCGGCGGTCTGTCCCGCGATCAGCGCGCAGACCTTCCACGACCCGACATCGAGCGCGGTGATGATCTTTTCGATGCGCGGCGGCGCCATCGTCCTACCCCTCGTTCGCGGTGCTCGCCGCGACGGCATCGGCGGCCGCGCGCGCGGCGTCGAGCTTCGCGGGCGCCACCTGCCCCTCGTGCGGCAGGCGTAGCACGAAACGGCTGGGATCGCGCATGTCGAAGCGCAGGATGCCGCGACCGAGCAGCCGGTTGGCGCCGTCCATATGCGCGAATTTGGCGAGCGCGCGCTTCGCCTCCGTCTCGCCTTCGGGCAGCGACAGCGTCTCGCCGCTGCGGAACCGCAGGTCCCAGCGGCGGTTGCCGACCCAGGTCGCGCCCGCCAGCAGTTCCTTGAGGCTGCTCGCCTCTGCCAGCAGCCGGTCGAGGTCCTGCGCGCGGCGGTTGGCGCTGGGGCCGATGACCAGCGGCAGGTCGGGCATGGTCGCGACCGAAACGGGTTCGAGGACGACGCCCTTTTCGTCGATCAGCGACAGGCGGCCCGCATTCTGCCAGATCGCGGCGGGGGAGCGCTCGACGATATCGACGACCAGCGTATCGGGCAGCCGCCGCGACACACGCGCATCCTTGATCCAGCCATATTGCATCAGGTCGTGGCGCACGCCCTCCAGATCGACCGCCGCCATCGAGCGATCCTTCTGTGCGAGCGCGATGTCATAGACTTTCAGCCGGTCGATGCGGTCGGCGCCGACGACCTCGACCTTGCGCACCTGGAACCCCGCGCGGCCGACCGCCTGCGCCCATTCCTCCTGCACCTTTGCCGTCACCCCCGTAGCATGGGCGGCAAGTCCGGCGACCGCGAACAGGCTGAGGCCGATCGTCCAGTTGGCGATCCGCTGAAGCGTCGCGGGCCGCACCGGCAGCGCGTTGATGATCGCGTCGAGGCGCGAGGTCTGGACCCGCCTGCGCTTGCGCGGCGCCCGGACCGGGCGGCGCGGCGGGGCCTTGGCGCGCTTGATCCGCGTGCTGCTCACAGGGCGTCCTCCACGATGCGCTCGACCAGCTCGGCGTAGTCGATGCCGATCGCGCGCGCCTGTTCGGGCACGAGGCTGAGCGGCGTCATGCCGGGCTGGGTGTTGACCTCGAGCAGATAGATGCCCGCCAGGCCATGTTCGTCGTCCCAGCGGAAATCCGAGCGCGACGCCCCCTTGCAGCCGAGGATGCGATGCGCCTGGAGTGCCAGGTCCTTCATCCGCTGCGCCACCTCTTCGGGCACATCGGCAGGGCAGACGTGCTGGGTCAGGCCGTCGGTATATTTGGCGTCATAATCGTAGAAGCCCGACTTGACGCGCAATTCGGTGACGCCGAGCGGTTCGTCGCGCAGCACCGCGACGGTCAGTTCGCGCCCCTTGATGAAGGGTTCGGCCAGCAGCCGGTCGAACGCCTGCCACGGCCCCACGGCGTCGCGCGCGATCGGGTTGCCGTAGTTGCTGTCGTCCCTGACGATGGCGACCCCGACCGACGAGCCTTCGTTGACGGGCTTCAGCACATAGGGACGCGGCAGCGGGTCGATGGAAAAGAGGCTTTCGCTGTCGACCATGGTCCCCGCCGGCATCGGAACGCCATGCGGCACCAGCGCCTGTTTCGTCAATTCCTTGTCGATCGCGATCACCGAGGTGACGAGGCCGCTGTGGGTGTATTTCAGGCCCATCAGGTCGAGCATGCCCTGCACCGTCCCGTCCTCGCCCGGCACGCCGTGGAGCGCGTTGAACACGACGTCGGGATTCGCCTCTGCCAGCCGCTGCGCGACGTCGCGGCCCATGTCGATGCGCGTCACCCGGTGCCCGCGCGATTCGAGCGCGTCGGCGATGCCCTTGCCGCTCATCAGCGACACCTCGCGCTCGGCGGACCAGCCGCCCATCAGCACGGCGACATGCCAGGGGCCGCGGGTCATGGAATCACTCCAATATTCAAAACCGGGAGGAAACGCACCGTCATTTCTCTTTCCCCACGCGCTGAATCTCCCATTGCAGGTCTATGCCGCTCTTCGCCTTCACCCGGCGGCGCACCTCTTCGCCCAGCGCCTCGATGTCGGCGCTGGTGGCGGTGCCGGTGTTGATGAGGAAATTGGTGTGCTTTTCGCTGACCTGCGCGCCGCCGACCGTGAGCCCGCGGCAGCCGGCCGCATCGACGAGCTGCCACGCCTTGTGCCCTTCGGGATTCTTGAAGGTCGAGCCGCCGGTGCGCGAGCGCAGCGGCTGCGACGCCTCGCGGCTCGCCGATATGCGGTCCATCTCGGCCTGGATCGCCTGCGGGTCGCCGGGGCGGCCGCGAAAGGTCGCGCCGGTCACCACCGCGCCCGTGGGTAGGGCGCTGTGGCGATAGCTGTAGCCGAGGTCGGCGAGCGACAGGGTGCGGCGCTCGCCGGAGCGCAGCACGACCTCGGCCTCGACCAATATGTCCTTGACCTCGCTGCCATAGGCGCCGCCGTTCATGCGCACGAAGCCGCCGACGGTGCCGGGGATCGATCGCAGAAATTCGAGCCCTGCGATGCCGGCGTCGCGCGCGGTCGAGGAGACGAGGATGCCCGACGCGCCGCCGCCGCAGCGCAGCGTCGTCGCGTCGACAGCCGCGACCGTCGCGAACGCCTTGCCCAGCCGCACGACGACGCCAGGGAAGCCGCCGTCGCGGACGATCAGGTTCGAGCCGAGACCGAGCGCCATGACGGGGATCGCGGGGTCGATATCCCGCAGGAAGGCGGACAGATCGTCGGCATCCTTCGGCTCGAACAGCCAGCCGGCGGGGCCACCCGCCTTGAACCAGACGAGCGGTGCCAGCGGGGCATCGGGGGTGAGCTTGCCGCGGACATTCCCAAATGCCGTTTGTCCTGAGCCTGTCGAAGGGCCGCCCTTCCCTTTTTCCGCCGCACGAGAAAAGGACTGTCCTTCGACAGGCTCAGGACGAACGGCTTTGGGATCGGACGTCATGCCTGCCCCTCCACCGCCGCCGCCAGTCCGGCCGCGATCTTCGTGATGTCGCCCGCGCCGAGGCAGATGATCCGGTCGCCGGCGCCGATCTGCCCCGCCGCGATCGCCCCGGCGACCGTCGCGGCGAGCGCCGCGGCGTCGGGGACGAAGGCGACGTCGCGATGGCCGCGGTCGCGCAGTCCCTCGACGAGCGCCGCCGACGTCACCCCCTCGATCGGCGCCTCGCCCGCCGGATAGACCGGCAGCGCATAGACGATGTCGGCGTCGTTGAACGCCTGCTGGAACTCGTCCATGTGGTCGCGCAGACGTGTAAATCGGTGCGGCTGGACCACCGCGACGACGCGCCCCATCCCCACGCCCTCGCGCGCGGCGGCGAGCACGGCGCGGATCTCGACCGGGTGATGGCCGTAATCGTCGATGACCGTCACGACACCTTCATCCGCCGCGATCTCGCCGACCTTGGTGAAGCGGCGCTTGACCCCCGCGAAGCCCTCGAAGCCCGACACGATGCGCGCGTCGGGCACGCCCATGTGCAGCGCCACCGCGACCGCCGCGAGCGCGTTCTGGACATTGTGGCGGCCCGCCATCGGCAAGTGGATGCCCTCGATCGTCCGGCTGCCGCCGTCGCGGTCGCGCACCACGACGTCGAAGCGGTTGCCGTCGGGTCCCGGCGTGACGTTGATGCCGCGCACGTCGGCCTGCGCGGAGAAGCCGTAGGTGACGATGCGCCGGTCGCGGATGCGCGGGATGATCGCCTGCACCTCCGGATGGTCGAGGCAGAGCATCGCGGCGCCGTAGAAGGGCACATTCTCGATGAACTCGACGAAGGCGGCCTTGATCGCTTCGAAGCTGCCGTAATGGTCGAGATGTTCGGGGTCGATGTTGGTGACGACCGCGATCGTCCCGTCGAGGCGCAGGAAGCTGCCGTCGCTCTCGTCGGCCTCGACCACCATCCAGTCGGACGCGCCGAGCCGCGCGTTCGAGCCATAGCTGTTGATGATGCCGCCGTTGATGACCGTCGGGTCGATCCCGCCCGCATCGAGCAGCGCGGCGACGAGGCTGGTCGTCGTCGTCTTGCCGTGCGTCCCGGCGATGGCGACGGTCGACTTGAGCCGCATCAGTTCGGCGAGCATTTCGGCGCGGCGGACGATCGGCACGCGCTGCGCGAGCGCCGCCTCGACCTCCGGGTTGCCGCGCTGGACCGCGGTCGAGGTGACGACGACCGCGACGCCCTCGACATTTTCGGGGGCGTGGCCGATCGCGACCCTGATCCCGCGCCTGCGCAGCCCCTCGACGACATAGGATTCGGCGATGTCGCTGCCCTGCACCTGATAGCCGAGGTTGTGCATCACCTCGGCGATCCCCGACATGCCGATGCCGCCGATGCCGATGAAGTGGATGATGCCGATATCGGTCGCGACGCCGCGCATCAGTTCGCCTCCCGCGCCGCGGCGACGCCGCTGGCCGGTGCGCGCTGGGCGCTCGCGCCGACGCGGATCACGTCCATCAGCGGCGGCGGCGCGAAGGATTCGACGAGGTCGGCCAGATCGCGCGTCGCTTGCGGAAGGCCGCAGCCCGCCGCATGCCCGGCCGCCGCCTCGAGCGCGCCGGGTTCGAGCGCCATGCGCTGGATATGCTTGGCGACCGCGGCGGGGGTGAAATCCTGCTGCGCGAAGGCGATGGCGCCCCCCGCCTCGACCAGGTCGACGACGTTCCAGCGCTGGTGATCGTCCATCGCGTGCGGATAGGGGACGAAGATCGCCGGGCGGCCCGCGCAGGCCAGTTCGGCGACGGTCGAGGCACCGGCGCGGCCGATGAACAGATGCGCCCAGCGCAGCCGTTCGGGCAAGTCGGCGATATAGGGCGCGCATTCGGCCGCGACGCCGAGTTCGGCATAGCGGGCGCGCACGCCCGCGATATCCGCCTCGCGAGCCTGCTGCACGACCTGGAGCCGTTCGAGCAGCGCGGGCGGCAGCATGGCGATCGCGGCGGGCACGACCTCGCTCAGCACCGTGGCGCCGAGGCTGCCACCGACGACGAGCAGGCGGACGATCCCGTCCTCGGGCAGCGGCGGGAAGCCTTCCTCGCGGATCGCGACGATCTCCTCGCGCACCGGATTGCCGGTGAGGTGGCGCTTCATCGCCTGCTTTTCGGGGAAGCGGTGGATGTTGCGGTAGGCGACGGCCACCGCGTCGACGCGCGGCGCCATCAGCCGGTTGACGCGGCCGAGCACCGCATTCTGTTCGTGGATCACGCGAGGCCGCCGCGTCGCCCCCGCGGCGAGCAGGCTGGGCAGCGAGGGATAGCCGCCGAAGCCGACGACGACCGCCGGGTCGAATTCGCCGATCAGCTCGATCGCCTGCCGGCGTCCCTTGCGGATCGCCAGCGCCGCCTTGATCCAGCCGACGGGGCCGCCGTGGACGCGGCCGGCGGGCAGCACATGCGTTTCGAGTTCGGCGGGCGCGCCCGGAATCCTGAGGCCGCGATCGTCGCTGACCAGCGCCACGCGGTGTCCGCGCGCGATCAGTTCGCCCGCCAGCGCATAGGCGGGCAGCATATGGCCGCCGGTGCCGCCGGCGGCGAGGAGGAAGTGGCGGGTCGCGGTCATCGGCGGGCGGTCATTTCTTGTTCCAGTTGCGGGTCAGGGACACCCGCGCGGCATAGGGGTTCCGCCGGGTCAGCGACAAGAGCAAACCCATGCCGATCGACAGCGCGATGAAGGAGGAACCGCCATAGCTGATGAAGGGCAGCGTCATCCCCTTCGACGGGAAAAGCTGGGTGTTCACCGCCATGTTGATCGTCGCCTGCCCCCCGAACTGCGCGATCAGGCCGGCGACGGCGAGGATCAGGAAACTGTCCTCTTCGTCGAGCAGGCGGACGAGAACGCGGACGATGATCGCGAGATAGAGGACGACGATGGCAAGGCACGCGATCAGCCCGAATTCCTCGCCGATCACCGAGAAGATATAGTCGGTGTGCGCCTCTGGCAGCTTGAACTTGGCGAGCCCGGCGCCGGGGCCGGTGCCGATCAGCCCGCCGGCGGTGATCGTCGCATGCGCCTTGTCTTCCTGAAAGCTGTCGCCTTCGCCGAACAGCCAGCTGTTGATGCGCTGGGTCGCGACCGAATAGGTGAAATAGGCGACGACCAGCCCGGCGAGCCCGCCGGTGGCGAGCAGCACGATGATCCGCATCGAAAGCCCCGCGACCATCACCAGCACCAGCCAGGTGCCGATGAAGATGATCGTCTGCCCCAGGTCGGGCTGTCCCATCAGCAGCACCCCGATGATGCCGGTCAGGACGAAGGAGAGCGGCACGACCGGCAGGCTCTGGTCGTGGAGCCGCAGCGACAGGATCCACGCGAGCGACACCGCGAAGAAGGGCTTGAGGAATTCCGACGGCTGCAGCCGGAACATGCCGCTGCCGAGCCAGCGCTGCGCGCCGTTCACCGAGGCGCCGATCAGCGGCACCAGGAACAGCAGGATCAGGAAGGTCAGCGTGCCGTAGATGGCGAAGCGCCGCGCCTGCGGCTTGGGCAGCATCGACACCGCGAGCATCACCGGCACGCCGACGATCACCCACATCAGCTGGCGGTAGAAATAATAGAGCGGATCGAGGCTGGCGGTCGTCGTCGACAGTTTCTGCGCCGCGACCGGCGAAGCGGCGGCGACCGCGACCAGCCCGACCGCGACCAGCATCGAGACGAGGAGCAGCAGCACCCTGTCGATTTCCCAGAACCAGAGGCCGAGCGGCGTGCGGTCGGCGCGGCTGAGCCGCGGCCCGCGGCGCTTCGCCGTCCGGGTCGTCGCCGCGATGACGGGTCGTTCGGTGGCGTTCATGCTGTCCGGCTCCCCACTCATGCCCTGGCCAACACCGGGCGGGCACCTGCCCTGTCCGTTCGTGTCGAGCGAAGTCGAGACACCCATCGGCCGTGCACGACTTCGCGGTGTCTCGACTTCGCTCGACACGAACGGAGATGAAAGGCCGTCATTCGCCAAGCGCCAAAACGGCCGCGCGGAACGCGTCGCCGCGCTGCTCATAATCCCCGAACTGGTCGAAGGAGGCGCAGGCGGGCGACAGCAGCACGACGTCGCCCGGCCGGACGGCGGCGGCGGCCTGCGCGACGGCGGTCGCGAGGTCGCCCGACCGTTCGACCGCGATGGCGTCGCCGATCTCGGCCGTGAACGGGTCCATCGCCTCGCCGATCAGATAGGCGCGCCGGACGTTGCCGAACCACGGACGGCAGGCGGCGAGCCCGTCGCCCTTCGCCCGCCCCCCGGCAATCCAGTGCAGACGCTGGTCCGGCGCCGGCGGAAAGGCCGCCAGCGCCGGTGCAGCGGAAGCCGCGTTGGTCGCCTTGCTGTCGTTGTACCAGCGGGCGCCACGGGCTTCGCCGACCCATTCCATGCGATGCGGGAGCGCGGTGTAGGTCGCGAGCCCGCGCTCGATCTGTTCGTCGTTCAGCCCCAGCACGCGGCACACCGCGATCGCGCAGACGGCGTTCTGTGCGTTGTGCGGTCCCTGCAGCGCGGGCCAGCGCGCCTGGTCGGCGGGGTCGATGTCCTTTGCCGACACGCGGTGGAGCCGATGCGCGACGCGCCCCGCGATCATCCGCGACGGATCGTCGTCGACCGCGATCACCGCGACCTGATCGGGGGTCTGGAGCGCGAAGAGGCGCGCCTTCGACGCGGCATAGCTTTCGAAACCGTCGTAGCGGTCGAGATGGTCGGGCGTGATGTTGGACAGCACGGCCACGTCGCAGGCGAGGCTGCTCGTCAGGTCGATCTGATAGCTCGACAGTTCCAGCACATAGACGCCGACGCCATTTTCATTTGGCGGCAACGGATCGCGCGTCAGGATCGGCAGGCCGATGTTGCCGCCCATCAGCGCCGGGATTCCCGCCGTCTGCAGCATATGGGTAATCAGCGCGGTGACGGTCGACTTGCCGTTGGTGCCGGTGATGCCGACGACCTTGTGCGGGGGCAGGTCGGCGCGCGCCTCCGCGAACAGTTCGACGTCGCCGATGACCGGCACGTGCGCCGCGCGCGCATGGTCGGCGATCGGATGGCGGTTGAGCGGCACCCCCGGCGAGACCACGACGCCCGCGAAGCCGGCGAGGTCGATCGTCAGCGGATCGCCGATGTCGGCGCCGAGCGCCATCGCCGCGTCGCGCGCGTCGGCGCGGTCGTCCCACGCGGTGACGCCCGCGCCGCCGGCGACCAGCGCTTCGACCGTGGCGAGACCCGAGCGCGCCAGCCCGAGCACCGCATAACGGCGGCCGGCGAAGGCGCGCGCGGCGATCATCGCAGCTTGAGCGTCGCGAGCCCCGCGAGCGCGAGGACGATCGAGACGATCCAGAAGCGGATGACCACGGTCGATTCGGGCCATCCCAATTGCTCGAAATGATGGTGGATCGGCGCCATGCGGAAGACGCGCCGCCCGGTGCGTTTGTACCAGAAGACCTGGATGATCACCGACAGCGCCTCCGCCACGAACAGCCCACCGACGAGAACCAGCACCAGTTCGTGCTGCGCGGTGACGGCCATCGTCGCGAGCGCCCCGCCCAGCGCGAGGCTGCCGGTGTCGCCCATGAACACCGCCGCCGGTGGCGCGTTGAACCACAGGAAAGCCAGGCAGGCGCCGATGATCGCCGCGGCGAAGATCGCGAGCTCGCCCGCCCCCGGCACATGCGGGATGCCGAGGTAGCCCGCGAACTTCGCATTGCCCGACAGATAGACGATGACGAGGAAGGTCAGGCTGGCGATCATCACCGGAAAGGTCGCGAGCCCGTCGAGCCCGTCGGTCAGGTTCACCGCATTGCCGAAGCCGACGATCAGCACCATCGCAAAGACATAGAAGAACGGTCCGAGCGGGATGGTGACGTCGCTGAAGAAGGGCAGATAAAGGTCGGTGCCGGTGCGCGACACGATCAGCAGCACCGCGACCGCCGCGATGCCGAATTCGATCAGCAGGCGCACACGCCCCGGAATGCCGCGATGGCTGGCCTTGGTCACCTTGTCGAGATCGTCGAGGAAGCCGACGAGTGCGAAACCGCCGGTGACGAACAGGCAGGCCCAGACGAAGCGGTTCGACAGGTCCATCCACAATAGCGCCGAAACCATCAGCGAAATCAGGATCATCAGCCCGCCCATCGTCGGCGTTCCGCGTTTCGCCAGATGGCTTTGCGGGCCGTCGTCGCGGATCGGCTGCCCCTTCCCCTGCCGCATGCGCAGCATCAGGATGAAGCGCGGCCCGATCCACAGTCCGATGATCAGCGCGGTCGCGACGGCGGCGCCCGAGCGGAAGCTCAGGTAGCGGATGAGGTTGAGAGCCCCAGGAAAGCCAAGCCATTCCGCCAGCCAATATAACATCAATAGTCCCCGTTGGTCAGCGCCGTGACGACATGCGACAGACCGACGCTGTTCGATCCCTTGACCAGCACGACGTCGCCGGCGCGGATCACGTCCTTCAGCCGCGCGGTCGCGGCCGCGTGGGCGGGCACATGCTCGAAATCGACGCGCCCCTCAAGCGCTTTGGCGAGCGGCGCCATCTCTTCGCCGACGAGCAGGGCGAACTGCACTCCCGCCGCGACGAGCGGAGCGGCCAGCCCTTCGTGGTAGGCGGCGCCATCGGGGCCGAGTTCCTTCATGCTCCCCAATATCGCCACCTTGCGCCCGGCGGATTCGTCGCCGAGCAGGCCGATGGTCGCCGCCATCGAAGCGGGGTTGGCGTTATAGCTTTCGTCGATGACCCGAATCTCGCCGCCGGGCACCGCGACCCGGTGGCGCGCGCCGCGTCCCGCGAGCCCGCCCATCTCGGCAAAGGCGAGCCCCGCCGCGGGCAGGTCGCCGCCGACCGCCTTGACCGCCGCGAGCACCGCCAGCGCGTTCGACACCCAATGCGCCCCCGCCTGCGCGATGGTAAAGCAGAGCAAGGCGTCCTGCACCTGCGCCGTGACCAGCGAGCCGCCCTGTCCGTCGGGCAGCCAGTCGACCGCGCGCACGTCCGCGCCCTCGCCGAAGCCGAAGCTGACGACGTGCGCGGCATGCTGCTCCGCCTTCGCACGCAGCCGCGCATGATGCGGGCTGTCGAAGGGAATAATCGCGGTGCCGCCGGGTTCGAGCCCCTCGAAAATCTCGCCCTTGGCGTCGGCGATCGCCGCTTCGCTGCCGAAATATTCCATATGCGCCGGGGCGATGGTGGTGACGATCGCGACGTGCGGGCGGACCATGCGAGTCAGCGCCGCGAGTTCGCCGGCATGGTTCATCCCCATCTCGAAGATGCCGAAGTCGGCGGCCCCCGGCATGCGCGCGAGGCTGAGCGGCACGCCGACATGGTTGTTGTAGCTCTTGACCGAGCGATGCGCCTTGCCGGGGCGGAAGCGGTCGAGCGCCGCGAACAGCGCCTCCTTCGTCCCCGTCTTGCCCGCCGATCCGGTGACGCCGACGATCCGGGCATGGCTGCGCGCGCGCGCCGCGGTACCCAGCGCGTTCAGTGCTGCCGCGCTGTCGGCGACGCGGACGTGCGGATGGTCGATGACGGTTTCGCAGACGATACCCGCGGCGCCCGCGGCGATCGCCTTGTCGATGAACTTGTGGCCGTCGGTCGCCTCGCCCTTCATCGCGATGAACAGGTCGCCCTTCGCCACCTCGCGCGAATCGAAGGCGACGCCCTGCACGGTGAAGTCGGCGCTGGCGGTGCCGCCGGTGGCAGCGGCGATGGCGCGCGCGGTCCACAGCGGGGTCATGCCGCCGCCTCCCGCGCGACGGCGACGTCGTCGAAGGGGATGACGCGCGCCGCGGCGCCGCTGCCGACGATCTGCCCCTGCTCGTGCCCCTTGCCCGCGATGCAAACGATGTCGTCGGCGCGCGCCTCGGCGATCGCGGCGGCGATCGCGGCGCGGCGGTCGCCGATCACCCGCGCATCGGGCGCGCCTGCGGCGATCGCGGCGCGGATGGCGGCGGGGTCCTCGCCGCGCGGATTGTCGTCGGTGACGATCAGCACATCGGCCCCGGCCGCCGCCACCCGGCCCATCTCGGGCCGCTTGTCGCGGTCGCGGTCGCCGCCGGCGCCGAAGACGAGGATCAGCCGCCCATTCGCATGCGGGCGCAGCGCGTCGAGCGCCGCGGCGATCGCATCGGGCGTGTGCGCATAATCGACATAGACCGGCGCGCCCGCGCGGGTGATCGCCGCGCGTTCGAGGCGGCCGCGCACCGGCTGGAGACGGGCGAGATTGGCCAGCGTCTGCTGGACGTCGCCGCCGGTCGCGATGACGAGCCCCGCCGCGACCAGCGCATTGGCGGCCTGATAGGCGCCGATCAGAGGCAGCGTGACCTTCTGCGCGAGCGGCCCCGCGGCGATCGTCAGCGACTGGCCGAGCTGGGTCGGCTCGCGCGCGACGAGCCGCAGCGTCTCGCCCTCGCGCCCAATCGTCATGATCCGCAGGCCGCGCTGCTTCGCTTCATATTCGGCGGCCGCCGACCACAGATCGTCGGCCCAGATCACCGCGACGCCGTCCGGATCGACCACCTCGCGGAACAGCCGCATCTTCGCCGCCAGATAGGCATCCATGTCGCCGTGATAGTCGAGATGATCGTGGCTGAGGTTGGTGAAGGCGGCCGCCTTCACCGGCACCCCTTCGGTGCGATACTGGTCGAGGCCGTGGCTCGACGCCTCGAACGCGGCGTGCGTCACGCCCTCGGCGGCGAGCCCCGCCATGTTCGACAGGAAGGTCACGATGTCGGGCGTCGTCAGCCCGGTCGACGCGCTGTCGTTCGAGGTGGTGATGCCCAGCGTGCCGATCGAGGCGGCGTGGAAGCCCGCCATGCGCCACAGCTGGCGCGTCATCTCGACCGTCGAGGTCTTGCCGTTGGTGCCGGTGACCGCGACGCAGGTCGCCGGAAAACGGTGGAAGAAGCGCGCCGCGATGTGCGCGAAGGCGCGCCGCGGGTTGGGATCGGCGATGTGCACCGCGCCCGCCACCGTCGCCCCCGGCCGCGCGACCACGGCGATCGCGCCGGCCGCGATGGCGGCGGGGATGAAATCCTCGCCGTTGAACCGTTCGCCGGCGAAGGCGCCGAAGATCGTGCCCGGCGCGACCTTGCGGTGGTCGATGGCGAACCCGGTGACGACCGGGTCGGCACCCGAGGGGCCCGGCGGGTCGAGGAGCGCCGAGAGACGCATCAGTCCGCCTTTCCGCCCTTCCAGAGCAGCGGCGTCAGTTCGGACACGTCGACGTCGCGGCTCTCGTCGGGGAAGACGCCGAGCATCGGCCCCGCGCGCATCACCACTTTCCGGACCACCGGCGCGGCGGTCCAGCCGGCGGTGCGCTGCCCCGAGCTGAAGGCGTTGCCCTTCGGCTCGTCGATCATCGCGAGGACGACGTAGCGCGGATTGTCCATCGGGAAGGCGGCCGCGAAGGTCGAGACGAGCGAGTGGCGGCGATATCCGCCCGCGCCCGGCTTTTCGGCGCTGCCCGTCTTGCCGCCGACGCGGAAGCCCGGCGCGTCGGCCTGGCGGCCGGTGCCGTCGGACACGATCAGGCGGAGAAGCTGGCGCATCCGCGCACTGGTCGACGCCTTGAACACGCGGCGCCCCTGCGGCGGCGCCTTGTCGCCCAGCTTGAGGATCGTCGCCGGGCGCCAGATACCGCCGTTGACGAGCGCCGCATAGGCGCTGGCGAGGTGCAGCGGGGTCACCGCGATGCCGTGGCCGTAGCTGGTCGTCATCGTCGTCAGCCGGCCCCAGTCGCGCGGCCACAGCGGGAACGCCCGTTCCTTGATGTCGATCCCCGGCCGCTTGTCGAATTCGAGGTTGCGGAACAGCTCCTCCATCTTCTCGCGGCCGAGCTGGTCGGCGATCTGCGCGGTAACGACGTTCGAGCTGTGGATCAGCGTTTCGGGCACGTTGAGCCAGCGCCCCATGCTGTGCGAATCGCGGATGCGGAAACCGGCGATCGCGAGCGGCCGGGTCGCGTCGTAGCGCTTCGCCATGCTGGTCACCACGCCATTGTCGATCGCCGCCCCGATCGACAGCGGCTTGAAGGTGGAACCGAGCTCGTAGAGGTTATAGGTCACCGCGTTGCGCCGCGCGCCGCCATTGTCGGGCGCCAGCTTGTTCGGATTATAGGTGGGCAGCGAGGTCATGGCCAGCACTTCGCCCGTGTGGACGTCGAGGATCAGCCCGGCGCCGCCGATCGCCTCCAGATTGGCGACGGCGTTCGACAGCTCGCTTTCGAGCACGCCCTGCACGCGCGCGTCGATCGACAGCGCCAGCGGATCGCCGCGCGTCGCCTTGTCGGTCAGCCGTTCCTCGAACGCGCCCTCGACCCCGGTGACGCCCTGCCCGTCGGCGTTGGTGAAGCCCAGCACGTGCGCGGCGAGCGAAAGCTGCGGATAGAGCCGCTCCTTCTCGCGCGGGAAGTCGAACCCGACATCGCCGATCGCGTTGACCGCGGCGACCTGATCGGGCAGCGCGCGGCGGCGGATATAGGTGGGACGCGGCCCGTTCAGCTTTGCGAGCAGTTCCTCGCGCGGCATGTCGGGAAAGATCCGGTGCAGCTCGTCGGCCAGATAGGGCCGGCTGTTGAGCAGCTTCGACGGCACGACACGGATCGAATAGCCGTCGATCGTCCGCGCCAGCGGCACGCCGTTGCGGTCGACGATGTCGGCGCGCGCGGGCACGAAGGTCGCCGATCCGTTGCGGTGCCCGGCGGAAGTGTCGAACAGCGCGAAATAGACGAGCCGCACCGACACGAGGAAAAAGGCCGCCATGAACAGCAGCATCAGCATCATCAGACGCTGCTGCGCGGTCAGCAATATCTGCTGCCGCACCCCCGCGGTCCGTACCCGGGTCGGTCGGACGACCAGCGTGTTCATTGCGGCGTCTTGCCTCCCGCCGCTTCGCGGGCCGCCTGACGCTTGAGGTCGGCGAGCGTCGATTCGGTGAGGAGTTGATCCTCGATCATCTTGAGCTGTTCGCGCCGCCGCGTCGGCGCCATGTGCGGCAGCGCGTCGCTGCGCACCGCGCTGTCCGCCTGCGCGAGCACGACGGGCTTTTCGGCGGCGGGCCGCGCGGCGGTCGGCGGGGCGGGCGCGGCTTCGGGGGTGCCGACCGGGCTGACCATCGCCATCAGCACCGGCGCGACCTCGTTCGCGCCGCGCGCGCGCGGCAGGCGGTCGATCGAGGCGAGCTGCGTCTCGTTCGACAGATATTGCGACGCCGAGGGCGCCGAATAGCCGAAGGTGTCGGCGTTCCACTGTTCGAGCTGGCGCATCGACGCGCGCACCGCCAGTTCGGATTCGAGATAACGGATATTGTCGCGCGTCCGGTCGATCTGCTTTTCGATGCGCGACAGTTCGCTGCGCGTCGCCGCGACCTTGAGCGACACCGGGTAGAGCATCATCGCGAAGACCAGCACCAGCAGGACCAGACCGATCCCCTGAAGCTTGCGGGCCGCCATCAGCATGACATCGCCTCCTTCGTCATCGTCGCGGGCCAGGCGGGCGCCGCCGTCCGCACCGCGCTGCGCAGCGTCGCCGAACGCGCGCGCGGATTGCGCGCCTCTTCGGCCTTGCCCGGGCGCAGCTTGCGCGCGGGCGGGTGGAAAGTGGCGGCCCGCGCCGAAGGAAGAAGCGCGGGCCGGTGGCGCGAACCGCCGGCGTCGCCGCCGCTGCGTTCGCGCAGGAAATTCTTCACGATGCGATCCTCGGTGCTGTGAAAGCTGACCACCGCAAGACGGCCGCCGGGACGCAGCACGCGTTCCGCCGCCTCCAGCCCCGCGACCAGTTCGTCGAGTTCGCCGTTGATGTGGATGCGGATCGCCTGAAAGCTTTTCGTCGCCGGGTCCTTCGGCGCGCCCGGCGGATGCCGCAGCGCCTTGCGGATCACCGCCGCGAGTTCGCCGGTGCGCGACAGCGGCCGCGCGGCGACGATCGCGCGCGCGACGCGACGCGACTGGCGCTCGTCGCCATAATGATAGAGGACGTCGGCGATCTCGCTCTCGTCGGCGCGGTTCAGCCACTCGGCGGCGCTTTCGCCCTCCTGCGCCATGCGCATGTCGAGCGGGCCGTCGGCCTGAAAGGAAAAGCCGCGCGTTTCGCGGTCGAGCTGCATCGACGACACGCCGATGTCGAAGGCGATGCCGTCGATCGCATCGATCCCGCGCGCCGCGAGCAGGCGGTCGATCTCGCCGAAGCGGCCGTGGATCAGCGTCAGCCGGCCGCCGGCTTCGTCGACCAGCGCCTGCCCCTCCGCGATCGCATCGGGGTCGCGGTCGCAGGCGATCACCTCCGCCCCCGCCGCGAGCATCGCGCGGGTATAGCCGCCGGCGCCGAAGGTCGCATCGACGTGCCGCTCGCCCGGACCGATGGCGAGCGCGGCGACGACCTCGTCGCGCAGCACCGGATCGTGGCGAGGATCGCGGGGAAGCCCGGTCACTTGCGCGCCCTCCCCTTCGTTTCGGCCCAGGCGGCCGCGAGCCGCTTGAGCACCGGATCGGCCTCGGCGCATTCGGAAAGCGTCGGCAGCCACCAGATTTCGAAGCGGCGGCCCGATCCGACGAAGGCGGTCGCCCCCGCCTCGCCGACGCGGTCGCGCGCGGTGAAGTTGGGAAGGAAGCGCCCGCTGTCGTCGAGCGTATAGGCCTCGGTATAGCTGAAGCGCTTCTTGAACGCCTCGTCTTCGTCGAAGTCGAGATTGCGGGCGAGCGCGGTGTCGCGATCGCGCTCGATCTCGTCGGAGAGGCGGTCGTACTGGTCCTGCCCATAGGCGACCAGGCAGGGCAGCTTTTCATGGAAGCCGACCCAGAGCACGCGCTGACCGTCCGCATTGAGGGGCACATTGTTGCGGAACTGCGAAGGGACGGCGATCCGCCCCTTGCCATCGATCGCGGCGAAGTTGGTGCCCGAGTATCGTCCGGGCGTTACAACCGCCATCGCTGCAGCCCCTGTTTCTCGCGCCTCCGGGCAAAACTTCCCTGATCCCGAAATCGCACGGATTCCGGGTCGAATGACTCAGGCGGAGATTGCCCCTCTCCGATTCCTGCCTATCAAGAGTCGTTCGGGGTGGAAAGGGGTATTTTAGGGTGAAACCGGGTATTCACGCCCCAAATTGGCGATTCTGAGGTGAATCGAGCGCCAGAACGGGCGCGCGGACGCCCGAAAGCGCTTCCGGCGACAGATCATGGATCGAAACGGATTGGCCATTATCCCTGTTCGGCAGCCAATTGCTCCCCGGCGAAAGCCCGGTCCACGCGGGGCAGCGCTTCGCAATCTGGCCCCCGGCTTTCGCCGGGGAACCGTATCGGGATTCAACGCGCCCTAACCGGCCGCCGGCCGTATCCACAGCGGGCGAAGCCAGCCTTGCGCGCCGTCCCGTCCGGCAAGCCGCGCCGCGATCCATTCGATCGTGTCGGCCTTGCGCAGATGCGCGGCCCAGGGCGGGACCGGCTGCCACAGCGGCGCGAACAGCAGGTCGGCGTCGCCGACCAGCCATGCCTGCCCCCGTCCGATCGGACAGGCGGCGACGCGCGCGTCCGCAAAGCTGCGGCATCCGGGCGGCAGGCGCGCAAAGCGCCCGGCGCTGAACAGGCGCAGCCGCGCGCCGTCGACATCGACCGGCCGCGCCGCGCGGTCGCCCGGCGGCGCAGCGTCCAGCGTCACGCCCCAACGATCGAGCAGCGGCGTGAGAAGGCTCGTGACCGGCGGATTGCGCGGGTCGCCGAGCGGATGCGCGGGCGGCCATCCCGACAGCGCGTCGGCGAGCACGACCGCCCGGCCTCCCCCGCGCACGAAGGCGTCGATCGCCACTAGCTCGCGCGGCGCGAGCGCGCGCGGGTGCGCGAGCAGCAGCGCGCCGCCCGGCGGCGGCGGATGGTCGACAAGGCTGTCGACGAGACGGACCGGCAGCGCCGCCTCGATCGCGCGGAGCGCCGGATCATCCTGCGACCCGTCGGCGATCATCGCGGCGATGCCGCCGCCACCGGCCCAGCGCAACGGCAGCCCGGTCAGCATCGTCGCGGGCGCTGCCGCGCGGAAGGCCGGGCGATAGAGCGCCGCAAGCGCGGCGTGGCCGGCGGCGAACCAGCCGACAGCGAGCAGGAGCAGCGCAGCGATTCGAAGGGCGGCACGTCGGCGCCAGCGAACGATTGCGTCGCACAGCCACGCGGTGGCGACGCCCGCGACGGCGACCAGCGCGACCCCTCCCCCATCGAGCGCGTGCGCCAGCAGAAGGGTGAGCAGACACTGGATCGCCGCGAGCGACAGCAGCGCGATCAGAAAGGCGCGCCGTCGCGCGGGGCCCGCCTCACCGCGCAGCCACCATGAAAGCAGCGCCAGCGGCGGCACGAGCAGCGGCAGCGCGAGCGCGGGGTCGATCCGGCCGAGCATGGCCTGCCCGCCGGCGAACCAGGCGAGCGCCGCGGCAAGCGCCGCGACCGCGAGCGCCGGCCACAGCGACCCGCGGGCCGATGCCGTCACCGCTTCGACTGGCGGGCGCGGGCGAGTTCGGGATCGGGTTCGAGGTCGGGCACGGTCGCCACCGACGGCGGCGCCTGCGGCACCTTGATCGCGGCCCCCGCATTATCCTCCTTCGACACCGGCTGGACCCCCAGGTCCTCGAGCGGCGCACTGCCGCTGCCAGCCTCCGCGCCGGGCAGGCGGACCGCGGTGGCGGTCGCGACGTCCTTGGCCGCATTCTCGCGCGCCCGGTCGCCGATCACTCCGGCCAGCCCGACGAGCAGCAGCACGGTGACGACCCCCGCGATCCCGATCTGCAGCCGGCGCATCGTATCATGGACCGGCACCGCGTCGGCGGGCGCCGACGCCTGTCCGCTCGCGGCCGGGGACCTGATCTCGGGCCGGGTCACGCCGCCGCCTCCGCGAGCCCTTTGCTCGCGAGCCATTCGGGATTGTAGAGCGTCGAGAGATAGCGAAAGCCGCTGTCGCACAGGATCGTCGCGATCCGCTTGCCGGGGCCCAGTTCGCGCGCCAGCGCCATCGCGCCCGCGACGTTGATCCCCGACGAAAGGCCGAGGCACAGCCCCTCTTCGGCAAGCAGGCGGCGCACCACCGCCAGCCCCTCCGCATCGGAAATGCGGAACTGCGTGTCGATCGGCGCGCCGTCGAGGTTGCCGGTGATGCGGTTCTGGCCGATCCCCTCGGCGACGCTCGACCCCTCGGGCTTCAGTTCGCCGCACTTGTAGTAATTATAGAGTCCGGCGCCGTGCGGATCGGTCAGCGCGATGGTGATCGCCGCATCCTTGGCCTTCAGTCCCAGCCCCGTTCCGGCGATCGTCCCGCCGGTCCCCGCGGCGCAGGTGAAGCCGTCGACGCGGCCGTCCATCTGCCGCCAGATCTCCTCCGCCGTGCCGAAGATATGCGCCTTGCGGTTGGCGATATTGTCGAACTGGTTGGCCCAGATCGCATTGTCGGTCTCTTCGGCGATGCGGCGCGAGGTGTGGACGAAATGGCCGGGATTGGCGAAGGGCGCCGGCGGTACGAGCACCAGTTCGGCGCCGAGCGCGCGGATCGTCGCCATCTTCTCGGCGCTCTGGTTGTCGGGCATGACGATGATCGTCTTGTAGCCGAGCGCGTTGCCGACGAGCGCGAGGCCGATGCCGGTGTTGCCCGCGGTCCCCTCGACGATGGTGCCGCCGGGTTTCAGGCTGCCGTTCGCCTCGGCGTCGCGGATGATATAGAGCGCCGCGCGGTCCTTCACCGATCCGCCGGGGTTCGCATATTCGCACTTGCCCCAGATTTCGCAGCCCGTTTCCTCGCTGGGCCCCTTCAGCAGCACCAGCGGGGTGTTGCCGATCAGGTCCAGGCTATTTTCAGCGATGGTCATGCCCCCGATCTAGGACGACGACCCATGCGCCGCAAGACAGCTTCGCTTGGCCGGCCCATCGGCTGGCTTTGTCGACCAACGGGGCATCGGGTCCGACCAACGACAGTGCGCAGCCGTCCGAAGACTTGCCTTGGTGATATTATATCATTACTGCGACGACGCTATCGCTTCGAAACAGCAACGGGAATCCTCCATGCGTCTGTCATCCTCCGCCGCCGGCCTCACCCTCGCGCTCGTCCTTTCGGCTCCGGCCTTCGCGCAGGACCGCACCGCGAGAGGCGTTGGCGACGACCTGCACACCGACCAGCCGATCGTCGTGACCGCCCCCTATGTCCGCAGCCTCGACATCCTCGGCAACGTCTCGGTGCTCGAAGGCGACGAGCTGGCCCGCGACATCCGCGGACAGATCGGCGACAGCCTGACCCGCCAGCCCGGCGTGTCGGCCACCAGCTTCTCCCCCGGCGCCTCGCGGCCGGTGCTGCGCGGCTTTTCGGGCGAGCGCGTGCGCGTGCTGACCGACGGCATCGGCTCGATCGACGTGTCGAACACCTCGGCCGATCATGCGGTGACGATCGACCCGCTGACCGTCGAGCGCATCGAGATATTGCGCGGCCCCGCGGTGCTGCTGTTCGGCAGCCAGGCGATCGGCGGCGCGGTCAACCTGTTCGACCGCCGCATCCCGCGCAAGGTTCCGGCGGACCATGTCCATATCGACGCGATCGGCGGCTATGCGACCGCGGCCGACGATCGCAATCTCGGTGGCTCGATCGACGTCGCGCTGAGCCCGCAGGTCGTCGCCCACCTCGACGGAAGCTGGCGCAAGACCGACGACATGCGCGTCGGCGGCTATGTCAACGCACCGGGGCTGCGCGGCCAGCTGCTCCACCTCGCCGAGCATGCGATCGAGGACGGCCACGCCGACGAGGCGGCGGAGCTGACCGCGCAGGCGAACCGGCGCGGACGGATCGCCAACACCGCAAGCGAGACGTGGACGGCGGCGGGCGGCCTGTCGCTGATCAACGACGGCGGGCAGCTCGGCATCTCGGTCAGCTATTTCGACACCGGCTATGGCGTCCCCGAACGGCCCGATACCGCGCACGACCACGGGGACCACGACGACCACGATCATGACGACGACGATCACGGGCACGAGCATGGCGAAGGCCCGGTGACGATCGGCATGAAGCAATGGCGCGCCGACCTGCGCGGCGAGGTCGAGCTGGGCGACGGCTTCTTCGACAAGCTGCGCCTGCGCGGCGGCTATGCCGATTACCAGCATACCGAATATGAAGGCGACGAGGTCGGCACGGTCTTTTACAACAAGGGGGTCGAGGGGCGGCTCGAACTGGCGCAGAACGACCGCGGCGGCTGGCGCGGAGCGAGCGGAGTGCAGTTCAGCCACCGCGATTTCGACGCGGTGGGCGCCGAAGCCTTCGTCCCGCGCAACCTGACCGACCAATATGCGCTGTTCACGCTCCAGGAATGGACGGCGGGTCCGCTCGGCCTGGAGGCCGCGGCGCGCTTCGAAAGCACCAGCGTCCGCGCGCCGGCGCTGGGCATCACGCGCGCCTTCGACACCTTCTCGGGCGCGCTCGGCGCCAGTTACGACTTGACCGACGCGGTGAAGCTGGGCGTGTCGGTGGCCCGCGCGGTGCGCGCGCCGTCGGCGGAAGAGCTGTTCTCGAACGGTCCGCACATCGCCACCCAGTCGTTCGAGCTTGGCGACGTCAACCTCAAGCGCGAGGCGAGCTGGGGCGCCGAAGCCTCGCTCAAGCTGCGCAGCGACCCGGTGAATTTCAGCCTTTCGGTCTATTCGAACTGGTTCGACGATTTCATCTATTCGGATGCGACCGGCGCCGAGGAGGATGGCCTTCCCGTTTTCCGCTATTTCCAGCGCGACGCGCGCGTCTGGGGTTTCGAGGCGGAAGCGAGCGCGCAGCTAGCGCAGATCGGCGGCTTCGCCATCGTCGGCGACGTCACCGCCGACATGACGCGCGCGAAGATCAAGGGCGGCCAATATGTGCCGCGCATCCCGCCGCTGCGCATCCTGGGCGGGATCGAAGCGCAGGGCGACCGCGTCGATGCGCGCGCCGAGGTCGAATGGACCGACGACCAGACCCGCATCGCGGCCTTCGAGACGCCGACCAAGGGCTTCACGCTGGTCAACGCGTCGATCAGCTGGCGCCCGCTCCCCGAGGCGCGGCATCTGACGCTATCGCTGGCGGCGAACAATATCTTCGACGTCGACGCGCGGCGCCACGCGAGCTTCACCAAGGATTTCGTGCCCCTCGCCGGCCGCGACATCCGCCTCACCGCCCGGGCGAGTTTCTAGGGCCCGTTTCGATCCGATCAAAACGGAGCCCGGGAACGGAGCCTAGGAGGAAATATCCTCGATCGACCGGTCCTGCGTTTCCGGCCCGAACCACCAGACGAGCAGGGCCGCGGCGGAGAAGCACAGAGCGCAAGCGATGAACGCGCCGGTATAGTCCCATTTCAGGATCAGGGCCGAGATGAGCAGGGGCCCCGAAACGGCCGCGATGCGCCCCACAGTCGAGGCGGTTCCCAGCCCGGTGGAGCGCGCGCGGGTCGGAAACAGTTCGGGCGTATAGGCGTAGATCGCCGTGGCGACCGAAACGAGGAAGAAGTGCATCGCCGCTCCGGCCGCGACGACGAGGACATAGGTCGACGCCTGTCCGTAGAGGAACGCGGCCGCCGCGACGCACAACAGCGCGATGATGATGACGATCTTGCGCCCGAACCGCTCCATCGCCTGACCCGTTATCCAGGCCGCCGGTATGCCTGCCATCGTGATGAAGACCCCGGTGCCGATGGACGCAGTAATGCTCATCCCACGGTCGACGAGGAATTTTCCGACCCAGACGCTGATCCCGTAATAGGCCAGCAGGAACAGGAACCAGAGCGACCAGGCAAATAGCGTTCGTTGCGTGTAGCCGGGCGCGAACAATGTGCGGAATCCGCCCCGTTCGGTCGCAGCACTCACGACTTTCCCGCCCGATTTCGGCGATGGAAGAGGCTTTCCATATGCGTCTGCGACGGCAGCTTCGAAGCGCCGCATGGCGTGCTCCGCCTCGTCGTGGCGGCCCGAAGCCTCGTACCAGCGCGGGGATTCCGGCAAGTTCCGGCGGATATATAGCGCGGCCAGCGCGACGACGAACATGACGACGAACATCGCCCGCCACCCCAGCGAAGTGCCGATGAGCGAAATCACGCCAAATGATGCCAGCGTGAAGAGAACGACCGAGCTTTGCGACGCGACGTGCATCCATCCACTGATGCTGGCGCGGCGATTGGCGGGCATGAT